>Ga0302185_10000862_pt1 | contig 22399 bp, 9 predicted proteins | sample II_Bog_E1_1_FD_200231 | JGI IMG/M metagenome (GOLD analysis project Ga0302185, IMG submission 200231) | Peat permafrost microbial communities from Stordalen Mire near Abisko, Sweden - II_Bog_E1_2 | ecosystem: Environmental > Terrestrial > Soil > Wetlands > Peat | place: Sweden: Abisko, Stordalen... | reverse complement strand
TCCTTTTCTTTGTGATCAATCAAATTTTTCATCAAAAATATTTCTTACTTAAACATTGAATCATATATTGTTTGATTTACTAGATTATTGATAGGCTTTTCTATCTTTTGCTTTAAATTACTCTTTCCTTTGTAGTCCTTCTCATCTTTTTTCATCACTACAATTGAGTTTTTAGCATTAGAAGCTGCCTTTTTCTCTTTATTTGTCTGAGTTATAAAATCAATAAAATTTCTATTTTTCGTTTTGCTATTCTTTTCTTTTATTGAACATTAAATTGCGAGTTAATCAAAGAATTACATATTTTTTGGGACTACTTCTGTTAATTTCACCAATTTTGGCTCCAGAAATATTCCCACTTTCTTATTCTAAGGGTATTTTTCGCGATCATTAAAAATAGAACCGCTCTAACGTGAAATTTGGTGAAATTTTTTCTTGTTTTGTTTGAATTTGCTCTATATTTATGAAAATATTTGTTCAGGACTAAACTGATAATATTTAACCATTTTCTTTGGCATGGTTATAGCTGATGATCTCAGAAGACTCACAGCTCTTCTCGGAGATATTTAAGGTAATTTCTTTAGCAAATCTATTTGCAGAGTTTAACCAGAAGTTCCAATGCAATTTGAAGTTATTCTACTCATAGGAAATTTTCTGGATTACATTAATTTTTTAGTGGATGGTAAATTTTAAAGACTGATTGGTCGAGAGTAAGATGAATGGTTGGAAGATACTAATCCTTCTTTCTCTTTGTTTTTGCATCCATATTGCTCGTTGAATATTTTATATGCATACTCTTCTATTTAAGAATATTAATTAGAGTCAGTGGGGTAAAGCCTTCGATACTTTTTCAAAATAGTAGCTTAAAAATTATTCTTTTATATCTAATTTATCCTTTTTTGTTATATTTTTTCCTATGGAGTCAATTTAATCAACTTTCTTTGAGATCGCTTCTCTTCAAATTCTTTTATTTTTTATATTTTTGCTCTTTTTGTTTCAGTTGTGACATTTAAAAGAAGGAGGGTTTCTTTAATTAGGTTTTTTTTAATGACTTTGTCAAGAGGAGTTTCAGTCACAAAGCTTGGAGTATGATTGACTTCTAATAAAATTGGGTTCAAATCCTCATCAAGCATTACATCAAACCCTAAGATGTGGAAGCAATGATCGTTAGCCAAATTATCAGTTTGACTTAAGCCATACATATGCTCTAGCATTGGTTTTCCAACCAATAACGTCTTGACAATTAGTTTATCAATTTTTTTCTGAATTTAGCTCATATCCACTCCTCTATTTTTTAGATAGTTAAAAATTGATGTCAAGGAACGTTTATGCCCAAAGTTCATATTTTATTCAGTGGTATTAAACACAAACTTTTTGTTAGTTTTATTAATCGCATAATTAGTAAGATGAATAAAGGTATCTTTCATATTCTTCTTTTTAGCTTTTTGGTAATTCTAAGTGGCAAATCGAGCTAAACCCTCTTCATGCAAATAAATTCTCATCGGATCGTGGCCATATATAAGAACATAAATGCGCATATCAAATTTGAGGTTCTCTATCAAATAAGGATTATTTATGTATATCTGCACTATTCCTGTCCTGTCTTAAAGATCCTATAATTTTGATATTAAAGCTATTCCCTTTCCTTGAGATAACGCTTCAGGCTTAAATATATAAATTTGCTTATCTTATTATCCGAATTGACTATCGTATCTCCTTAATTATCCAATTTACGACGGAACCGACCATGTTTGCGGAAAATAATTAAATTCATCAGGTAAATATTTGCTCATTTTCATTAAACTTTTTCCCAGAAAGTTTTTCTTAGCCAGTACATATATCGCTGGAAAATGGCTTATCTTTTGATGATCGTTCAGTTTGAAAAGATCTTGTGCTTCAATATGTGAATCAGTCCACATAATATCCCATTTTTGCGATTTTTTAGAATGCTAAACGACCCACCCCAATTACTCAACAACAGTTTCGATAATTTAATAATGCGTTTCTTCATAATGGATTCATTACTCGATAAATTGACTACGATTTATGATAGATTAACATCTTATATGGAGTTTTTAATAAATCGAGGCAGTGCTTCTTTCTTTTTCTCTTTAAGGCGAACTTCTTCTTAGTCAACGTCTTAGTCTGAGGAATAGTCGTGATCATTAATTATTTTTTTAGGCATTAATAGATAGATGAATGATTATAATGATTTCCATTTCTGATTACAATCACTTAAATTTATTTAAAGGAAATAGGATTGAGTGATGAAATATAGATCACTCAGTAATAAACATAAAATCTATCATTTTTGATTCCCCCAAGAAAATAAAGATGATTTAATCCTCCAAAAATATCTAAAACAAGTATATATATAACTTGAAATAGTACAAAGGGAATAAATGTCTAAGCACCACGGTTGTAATTACTCATTATTTTTAATGATCTGAAAGAATTTTGATGGTTTTTATTTTTTGATCTTTGAAGAAAAGAATTAATAAGACTGACTAAATTGATTCACCTTGGCTTCTATGGTTCAAATTAAGTCCACTAAGATTTTAATATGATTTTACTGGTGGTAAATTTAATATATTCTTAATTGATATACTATACTGAATCTTACCAAAGGTAAACCAATCCATCAATTAGGTCTATCAGTTATTGAATAGCAAATTATTATCCTATTAGAGTATGAGGAAAGCATATTTAAAGATAATAGGATATTATTCACCACAAAGAGAGATAATTTTCTTTTTGAAATAACGAGTCATTATGTGGAAGTCATGTTTTCCATTTTTATAGGAAAATTGCAATATATGCTCTGTTGTTTATTTAATAAAATCGAATATTATTGCTATGGAAAAGCATGGTTTTCAATCAAACTTATAATTTTTAATTTAGATTAACAAAAATAATATCTTACTAAAAAGTAAAACAAATTAGCAACCAGAAATTGATGAATGTATCAATAATTACTTTAAAATTGCCACGGGTTCAACATAATTATGCAGTAAGATAAAGAAATTATGCATTGCGATGAAAGATATGATGTTGATTTTTTAAACTTAAGGTCAATTTAGATCAGTTCTCTTGCATGCGTAATGGCTGGCTATATAAAGTTTCTATAATTCACAAAGTACTCGTACTACTAGAAAATACTATCATTAGCGCTTAAATTTGTTAAGTAACTTTCTCAAAGTAATTGAAGATGGTAATTATTATGAAGCCATGATTATTCATCAGGAAACATTGCAAAAGAATGGAGAACAAAATTTGCTCTGGCAAAATATGTCTAATTCTCTGTTTGAAGGATTATATTTAGCGATAAAGGACTTTGCCCAAATTCATATTAAATTTGACATGGAATCAAAGAAATGGTACATTTAATATATGTAATAAAAATTATTTTTATGTATATCCACTGCAAGCAAAACTAATTTTTATTTTTTAAAACTAATTCTTAAAATACAGGAGTTACTGGCAAGAAAACAATATGTATTGAGTATGAGTTTGTAAAGCAAAATATTAATAAAGGAAAAACTTTATGAAATCCTTTATTATTTTATTTGGATAACAACAAAGTAAATGATAATGCTGTAAAAAATTAAGAAAAATCGAATTCTTTTCGGCGAAAATATACTGAAATTGTACTCAGAAATGAAATCAATAAAATATTAATAGTTCTACATCGACGAGCAATATTAATAGTTTAAGACTCTGACAAATAAAGCTAATGAGGCAATGTAGCTAATTTTCAAAGGAGAACCCATAAACAAAATAGATAAAATGAGTAAGGATATACTCGGCATTTCTCAAGACAATAGCTAAAAAATATAATATATAATGAAGGAATAATAAAATAAAATCATAACTGATGAAGGAGATTTTTTGTAAGTGCTGAACAAAGAATTACAAAAGTTACAAAATGATTGTAAATGATATATAAATTACTTTTCATCCATTAAAATATGTTAATTAATGATACAAAGAATCTTCTCGTGTTTAATAAATATTAATGTGCTTGATAAAATTTGGTTTATATTAAGAATTAACTCATTTATATATTGTTTTATTAAAATTAATAAATCACACCGAGAATGATTGATAAAGTCCTATCACTGTATGATATACCGACCTAACTAAGTTGTGCTTACTATCATTGTGATAGGAATTGGGATTTACGGCGATGACATTTCATTTATTCTGTCAAAAAAAAGGAAAGTGATGATATTCATAAGTTCATAAAGCATAGTAAGGTGATGCAGTTCTTACTCAATAGTTGATAAGAAAAATATAAAATATGACTTTCAAAAAGTGACAAACAATTTGTTTTCTTTGAATAAATTAAATCTACAAATAAGGGAAATATTGAAGTGCAATAAAATAAAATAAAAATTTGTAAAGCTTTTTGGCGATGAAATATATGAAAAGATTGATCGATTATCTATTCGAAGTTGATTAAAATTTAAGAATCAAAATAAGATTAAAAAATCGTGAAAGATAAGAAGAGAGTGATATAAAGGGGGTGTTATTGAGGACCAAGACAAAAAATGTTTTCAAGATTATCCCTTCGAAGAGAGAAAATGATTAAATTTAAACTTAAGCTTTGATATAGGGTATTTAAACTAATAATCTCATATTTGACTTTAGCCAATTTGAAGGCTTTATATAAATGAAGGCTAATTATAAGTCAAGACATATACTAATAATGAAAGACTAAGGAAAGAGCCAGTTAAATAAAAGTGTTGCAAGCTCACAGCAGTCATCAGATTAAGCAGGGTCGCCAAATGCCAACTCAGTGCTTAACTCCTCGCCACCCTCAGCGTCTACAGCTCCATCGAGCTAAGCACAGCAGCAGCACAGTTTGGCTCAGACATCTTTCTTATCCTCACAGCAGTCATCAGGTCAAACATGGTCGCCAAATGCCAACTCAGTGCTTAACTCCTCGCCACCCTCAGCGTCTACAGCTCCATCAGCTCTTCCAGTAACCCGAAGACTTTCATTCTCGGAAAATGATTCTTGAATAAACATTAAATTATCTTAATGTCTTTTTCTAGATAATTGAATATAATCACTGCGTTTTAAAAAGCAATTTGGCTGGAATATTTATTATTCGGTTGGTCTTTTTATTGAAAAAATAGTAATGATTTTCTTTCTCCGCAAAGCATTTCTCACAATTTTTATCATATATTTTGCATTTGCAAATAGTGGAGGCGTCATCAAGGTACTCGTTCTTCAGCAAGCCCTTAAAGTTTATTTCTATTATGTTGTTTTCCACTCCCTTTAACTCGTCACACCGCCTCTCAATCTATTCTGAGCCTTCTGAATCTTCTTTTTCCTATTTTTTTAACTAAATCATCAGCTCTTTTGTATGATCTTTGATATTCTTTTAATTCTAAGACTGATTTATATTCGACGATTGAATTGATGAAGTACTAATCTCTTGGTTCTATTTACTTTTCAGCTTGGCTTTAAATCTATTCATCCATCCTTAGGCTAGTTCACAACCCAAAATACCTTTATTATGTGTTTTCCATTAATCAAGCAGAATAAAAGGAACTACGACTAATCTGGTTTGACCGCTTTGGTTACAAATAGCCATCGTGATTACTTCTTGTTTGGCTGCCATCAATCTTTTCATCGCTTCAGCAAATCCTTGTAAATTTTCATATTCAGCCTCTACCAATCCAACAATATACTCATCAAAAGTGATTCCTAATTTTTCACAAGGTGAGCTACTAAATATTTTAGTAATCCTCAATATGCAATCTCTAACTTTGCACTGCTTGATTTTAACACCAATATGATTGTCTGTAATTGGCAGTATTTTCTTTCTAATTGAGTAATCTAATATCGAAAAAATGGTCACTTCTACATCCTCTTTTGCAATTTTCATACTTTGGAGAGTTGGTGCTATGATATAATCTGTAAAGAGATGTATCTTTTGTTCGAGTTCAGGATTCAGGATTTGAATGATCTTGCATCCTTGGGTTGGAATTTAACGAGATAAGTCCGCTTTCGGCTGAGATGCTCCCATATGATTCTGACAATTGATATTATTAAATTTATGAATTTGTTTGACAATCATGACCTCTATTATTAACAAGATTATTTTGATAATTAGCAAGGTAATAAAGAAATAATAACTCAGTCAAATACAATCAGCTTATTTTTATCGATTACTAGACTGCTAAGACCTCTCAGAGAGCTGTTAATATCCAACTATCCCTCAGCTTTAGTTATGCGTTTCCCGATTATTATTTATTGTCCATTAAATTATTCATTCGAGATTTGAGCAACAATTTTTTTAGTAGTAATTTTATTTTAAAGAACAGTCAGAATATTTTCAGCAACAGCAATCGAAAGGATATGGTTTTATGCTGTTTTTACAAATGCTTTTTTCCTTTGATGACAGTTGTATTAAACCAGTCTGTCCTCATTGTATTCCCTCTCCACGAAATAAATCAATAATTCTTCATTCTTCATAATCGGCTTAATTTCAAATTAAAAGAGCTCACTCATTTAAACTTCCCCTATCAACTGTTTTTACCACTTGCTATTGATTATATCACTGATGTTATTCAAAGGGATTCTTGTAAGATTTCGCCAATCAGTGAGGAGTTCCTTCATTTATATCTTATAATTTCTATAAATTTCTTATATTTGCATTTGTTCTTGTTTGTCACTCACAATATCGTCAACTTAGAATAGCTTAGCCAGTTTATTAAAGGTTTACTTTTCAGTTTCTTTCGCATATGCCTTGGGAGATAAATTGGTTAAAATTCTAAATTCAGCTGGTTGAAGTTGTAGAGGATGTCCCTCGTTAGTCTTTGAGTAAAAACTTAGTAAATTTTGAAGTTTAAATTTATTTTAATTAGCCAGGAAGCTATGAAGGCGATTGAAATCAACCGTATATTTGTTTAAATACGACTTGGTATTTTCAATCTCTGTTTAATTTTCTGCTGATGACTTAATGGTGGCTTGATAAGTATACTAGTACCTTTATTCAGCCAAACTAGAAGATTGCGAATATCGAATTTAGCTTCTGTCGATTAGACTAGGAGGATTTCACCCATTGTATAAAGCTTGGTGATCTTTTGCTCAATTTTCACCAATTGAAAATTTTGAAGCCCTAATTCACCTACTTGTTTGACTTCTGTGAAACTTTATAATTTTTTTAAGAGGACAGTAGCTTTTTCTAGACTATTTTGGATGGATTATAAGATCAAATCATGCAGCTGAGCAAAGCAGGCGTTGAGAGTCTCATCCAATTTTTATAATATTTTAGTATCATATACTTCCTTTGTGAAAAAATTCACAATTGAAGTAGAGGTAGTACCACAGTTTAAAAATTTGAATAACTCTTCACAAGGATTTATATTTTCAACGCCTATATAACAACACATTTACTTGGGTCATCGATTAGATTAATTTTAGAGTTGTACTGCCGGAGGATGTCTCTCAAAATGAGTTCAGCAGATTCATAGGCGACCTCAACAAACGTCAATATCTCTGTGATGTAGGCGACAAGACAGTTAAATTTGATCAAATGTTCTTGTAATTGCCCTAATATTCCAGCATCATACTAAACTAGCCACAGAACACTCCTGTCCATCTTTTCTTCAGCCACAATTGATCTAATTTTTCCATCATAGTAACTATACAAAGATTTGGGATTGGATAATCCGATATTGGTATAATTAATTTCAGCAAGAGGGATAAATCCATTGATCAATAGAATTGTCTTATTCTTTTCAGAAGAAAGAAGAAGAGTAAACTACTTTTTCATTTCACTGAAGTAATTGATTTTGATAATTGCGTTTCTAAGTCGATCAAGGAGTACTTGTTACAATTTTTATGCGGGCATATGTTTAAGATCAGTCTGGATTACATTGATCCTTTTTGAAAAGGCAAAAAGTTAGTTGATTATAGAATGCAGTAGTTTAGAAAAGACAGATTTTCAATTTAGCTTGTGTGAATCGTTTCGACCACCACAACTCGTTCTCCATTTTAGGTTTTTACCAGTTTTAGAGTACCATCATTAAGCCCGTAAGCAAGAAGTTGAGCTATATTAAGTAAGTCATACAATCTGGGCTAAAGGCAAGGCTTTTAATGGGCTTTGCCTCTTCGATTTGAAATACTCTTTGAGCCTTGTAACTAATTCGATACAGTTCTAATAGGTTATCGAAGGTTGTTAACGCGATAAGATCCATATTGCTGGCCCATAAAGTAAAGGCCACTTCCGAAGTCATCAATTTTTCGAGTTCAACGCAGAACTCATTTTCTTCCTCCATCTATTATTTGAATTAATTTAATTTAAAATAAGACCAAGTTTTCAGGATAAAAAATATGCTGATGAATATTTTGATTTAATACAATTTTATTATTTATAGGTTGCAGCCGGTTATCATTATATTCAGTTTAAATTGACAGTTCGAATGAGTAGCAAAAAATTCTCATTTTCGTCTAGTTTCAACTGGGAGGATAACAATCTTAAAGCTTTACTTAAAACCATTAATTTTTACACAGAAAAAAGAAATGACATACAAGGTACTACCAGTCATATGCAGAACCATTTTGTCACTATACTCATAAAAATTTGGGTACAAAGATGGCTCCAACTCGGGGGCAGTATTTCAAGTTATTTCTGGATGATCTGATAAATATTAAATACATTTCAATCGATAATTACACTCACGGGGCATAAATGACTATCTCGATCGCCAATAACTAAAAGTAATAAATGAGTAAATCAGCGAACCATTCACTTAAGTGTACAAAGATGAGTACATTTGCAAAGGAAAAACCCTTAAAAATTCAAATAAATTAGTGGATATTGGAGCTTTACCCTGTCGAGTGATATAAATAAAAGTAAAGAAGGGTTGTAATATCAGTTCAAGCAATATCAGCCTCATTGGAATCTAAAGCAGTGAAATTGAATATAAACTTGGAGAGGAATATTTTAAATTGCTTGTCGTCAATCCGATGAAAATTCTATATATTTGATTTTAAGAATTTTAGAAACTTACCGGATTTTGTATATTTATTAAAGACAAAACTATCAAATGTATCAATAAATCAATTAAATGGCCTCAACGATGATTTCAAGATGACGGGCTAGAAAAATCTGCTTGAATTTAAAGTTGAGAATGTTACTTATTTTGCATTAGAGTCATTAAAAGTAACATTTTTTTGATGTTGGCGATTGGCATCTCGAAGTTGTTTTCTTAATTACAAGATAAATACTGAATAATTCCTAGGCTCTGCTGGAAATTAGTAAACTATATCCCCATTAGCAAACTTGATTGCTAGATCGCCATTTAAAGTTTCAATTTTGTTGGAAAGACTTGTCTTTTAGGTGTCTAGGTTTCTTAATTTTTAAGCTCATTGTCCATCAAATTTTCATAGACCAGAGAGGTTGCAGACTTCATAAAGTACTTATTTAAAATCGAAGAATAAATGTTATATATGATAATATTAGGGAGTTTATCGTTAGATATTATTAATGATAGAATATCTGAGTATTTATGATAAAGATCAAGGCGCAAGAATTTCGTTCAGATATTGGCAAGACTATAATCCCCTTTCGCTGTTTTATATTATTCTGTCAGCAAGGACCACCATTTTTTTGTTGTCAAGTTAAATTTCCTTGGCCAAGACTTCAAGCTCCAAACAGTTGGATCGAATAAGTTCAATGTAATAGAAAGCATAGCCATTGATATTTGCACTTTGGTTCTTGTAGTAATTGCATTATTTTTACAACTGAGCTATTTTTTGGTTCATAAGATTAACTGACCCTTCGACTTCACCATGAATTTATCTTAAATTTTACAACTATTCGATGTTCCTTAATCAATATATAATTACCTGTGTGATTAAAGTAATTTTGTCTTCGTATCTTGCAGTTCAAATTGAATTTTACTCATGTTTTATTACAAAAGTTAATATTGAGAAGAAAGATATCTAAGCTTTTATGATTCTGAACGAACAGCATTATCCTTCTCTTTGATAGAATTATCCTTCTCTTTGATAGAATTATCCTTCATAATGATAGCATTATCCTTATCTTTGAGGGCTACATCTTTTGCATTACTGGCTATATCCTTATTCTTGAGTGCAGTCTCTAGAGTATTTATAATAAAATCTTTATTATTAACTTCTCCATTAAGTTCATCAATTTTTTTCTTCAACTATAGGAATTAGTTTTTGGACTTATCCTATCTTCTAAATTATATAATAGTTACTGATTTTTGGATTATCTAAGCTTTTATTTTTCAGTCTTTAGTACCATATACTGATTGGTCACTAAAATCAGTTGCTTCTACAGTTATAGGTATTTTTGCTCTAGATTTCCTTTTTCTTTTGCAATGATGGATAGTTATTGTGACAGGGAATTTTGTTATAATGCTGTTTGGTTGAACTTTCTCTCGTATTATTGAATTTTAATTTAATAAGCTTGGTTAATCGCATAGGTTTCTGTAAGAGCTGCAAACTATTTTTTGATATTGTTATTCTCAAAGGCGAGTGCTGTTATTTTTTATTGATATTAGCTTTATTTCTTCTCAAGTTCCAGAACTCTTGTTTTTAGTTTATCAAGTTCTTCAAATTTGGTATTATCTTCTAGCAAGTATTATAATCTTACTTTAAGATTATTGTTGACAGCAATATGATTATTGACTCTGTCTTATAACTCTTTATTTTTTTGTTTGTAAAAATCAAGCTATTCTGAGTTTACGGGCTCATCCTTTTTGATTAAGAGCTTGGATTTGGTCAGTGCTTCATGCTGCATTTGAGTTATTTTTAATTTTTAAAGAGCAATATTTATTCCCTTACCCTCCAGCTATTTTTGCAGCCTCTAGTTTTATTTTTTCAGTTCATAGATAACTTTGCGTTAAAAAACTTGGTTCCCTTTTTTGTCTCTGACTTTAAAGTCAAAGTTATAACCTTGACACGTCATTTTTGATTCATAATCCTCAATTTATCGATTGATATTATCCATTTATTGCTGCGTGTTATCTTCCATTCTTTAAAGTACGCTATGCTTGTAATCATCATACTCCTTCTTGAGGAGTTTAAGATTGTTCTTTAGGAGTTAATTCTTTTTCTAAAGATCCCTCATATGATAGTCTTTCGATTTTACCAAGGCCTATATTTCAATACATCTCTCTTCCTTTCTCCTCAACGTAGTGATGTCTCCGTTTTCCTTGCTTCTTAAATTTTTAATGTCTTCCTATTTTTTTTCTAATTGCTCACTAGTATATTTAAGTTTCCTTTGGAGTTCATTCAAGCCAATTTCATCTTATTTAATGATATTTGACAGTCTATCGATTTAAAGTTCATAATCGTGCAACTCAATTTCATATTTTCTATTTTTTTATTTTGCTGCCTTCAGTTACTGTTATTGCTTATCGATGAATCTCACATAATATTATTTCAATCGCAAATTTTAGCTGCTATATTAGTCGGTAAGACTGGTTTTTATCTTTTTGTTCATCTACTCTAATTATTTGGATTTGGACTAGGAAATGATACTCTTTCTCTATAAGGCGGCCATTTGTGTTTTCAAATCATTGGACTATTCTTCAATTTGTTTGAGTTTTAAAGGGTATTTCTACTTCAAATTTGCCAATTCTTCGCTATCCCTTTTAGATATTCTAGTCAATTCCTCATTATCTAACTTAAACCTATTTAATTCTATTTCCTTTTTCCTGAGTTGTTCTTGCAAAGCCAATACTTCTTCGAAATTGTGATTTCTTTTTTAAACTGGAGATTATATTTTCTCAGTGATTAGTTTATAATCTTTCTGTCCTAATTTTTATTATAATTCATAGTTTCTTTATTTTAACTCTTCAATTTATTTATTTTTTAAGCGACATATTTAGTTTATCTTGGTCATGTCCCTGCTCTTAGCTTATAAATCCATTTTTAGTCGATCAATCTAAAACAGTCGATTCTTCAACTCATTTATTTATTGGTTTTTCTTGGATAAAGCGAGCCTTAAATCTTCTATTTAATAAATATGATTTTAAGCGTTACTTAGTTATCTCTTGAGACTATTAATTTCCATTCTTCTTTTGTTATTTTCTTCTTGCAAAGAATCATACTCCACCTCTAAATTTTTATACTGATAGGTCTTATTATCTCGTTATTTTTTTAATTTGCTGATTTCCTCCGACTTCCTTTCCAATTGTTAATTTAATTGTTGCACTTCTTCTACATTCTTAACACTTTAAATCATGTAACTATTATTTAGACTGCGCATGTTTGGAGTTTTAACACGACTTAGCTCATTGTTTCTTTATTTGATTTCATTTTATAGACGAGTGATTGTTTATTTTAAATTTTTCACAGTGATTTCCTTCTACATCAAGCGAACATCAGTTTCATCCTTTATTTTACTTTTTTATAGTTAGAACGATTTTACAATGTTGTCTTTGGCTTGGATGTTCTTTTGGTTGCTGTTTTCTAACTCTTTGAGCGAAGCCTCTAAATTTTTAATTTTCCCATCTCTTTCGTTAATTTTCTTTCTGAATTCTTCTTACAAATTGTCATTCTGCTCTTGCATTTTCCTCATAAAGCTCATTTTGTCAGAATGTAGCGCTCTCTTCTCAGCTTAAGACTCGCTTATTCTTTGTTATAAAATTCTAATTTAATTATTCTTGGATCCAATAATCTTTTGATATTATTTAAACTTATTCTAGTTTTCTTCGTTGAACTTAAATGGACTTTCCTCAACTTAAATTATGGGCGCAACAACTGGAACTACAACGGGAGCAGCAGCAACAGTATTATTTTTTCTCAATATTTCCGCCTATATTTTTACCAATCTTTATTGCAATAGTTTAGTGTTTTTGGCTGCTTCATCATTTTTAATCTGTATTTGCTCCTCAAGGTATTGAACCTTATCGTTGAGGCTATTATTTTAATACTATTTTATTGCTAATTTTTGCTCTACTTCGCTACAATAAGCATTTATTTCGTGCAGCTGATTTTATAGTTGAGAAGTATGTACATCTTTGGCAACATTGCTCTTGCGCCTCGACTCAGAATTATTGGCTTCTCTCAACTTATCCTCGAGTGATCCCACGATGTTGGTCAAATTTTTAATTTAATTATCCTTTTCGTTTAATCGTTGACTGATTTATCCTTGATCAACCATCTTAGAGTTTTATACGCTATTTTTTAAGCCTCCGACTAAATTATTATTTTCCGTCTCAAGCTGCTCGATATAGCTTTGAAGTTGTTGAGTATACTTCAGCAAATCCTAATGTTATTGTCTGGATTGCATGCTATTTGGTGAATTTTGAAGCTGCTCGACAACTTGATTGTATTCATTCTACAACAGTGCATATTTTTAATTCATCATGGCCAGTCTTTAATTTTCCTCAAGTGGACCGTTAGTCATTTAATTGCTTTGAAGCTCAGCATAATGATGAGAAAGTGATTCATATTGTTCCAATAGTTCATGATACCGATGTTCCCATACTCTTCCGGCTTCATCATTAGCCGAATTGCTGGGATCAACCTTTTCACTTTATTGAAGGCTCGCTTGTATCTATTGAATAGTAAGTGCATACTATTCCTTCATTTAATTCATTCGTTCAACTTGTAAATCATACTTTTCCTTCAAGGCCAACCATTATTCTTCACTGTCCACTTTCAGGAATTGGTCATTTAATGCAGCTGTTTCTTGAGTGATAGCCTCATATTTTTCATAGAACATTACATATCTATTAATAAAGAGATTAATACTTTTAGTAAAGATAATTAAATCGCTCTTGCCATAGAGAAGAAGTTTGATTTGTTAAGTCTTATTGTTGGTTGTAGTATTAGGTAGCATACTGATTTTGCTGCCCATTCTTTGGAGGATATTGCTAGTTTTGAGCAGCAGGAGGTATGCCTCTTTGATTGGCGGCTTGGTTGTTTTGCTGATAATATCCCTGAGGATTTTTTTGAATTTATTAAATTGGATATTGCCCACTTTGAGCTTGATTATTTGAAGTGGTTGGAGTTCGAAGAGGAGCAACATTAATGTTCGCATAATTGGGAGGGGGAGCAGATGGTGGATAAAAAGTTGGTTGAGAGTTGGAATTAATTTGATGAGGTGGCGGTTGAGGATTTGCAATAGGATTAATTGATTGTGGAGAGGATTGTGAATTTCGAATTACTTGTTAGGGGTATGACTGATTTATTGGTGCTTGAGGTGCTTGCTGATATGAAAACTGAGGTTGGATCTGCTTGATAGGTATTGGCTTAGGTATTGGCTGAGGAATTGATGGTGACCCGATTTGTTGAGGAGTTTTTTGTTATTGAATTTGCTGTGGAATTTGATTGATAATTTGCTGTCTTTGAATCAGAGGAGGAGAATTAATTAGAACTCTTTGGTTATTATTAACATATTGGTTTGGAGGCTGAAGAAGAGGAGGGGGAGGAAATCCAATAACTTGGGGTTGACCATTGACAACCTGTTTTGGTAAGCTGTTTGTCCGATTTTGTTCTCCATTACTTTGATTGTAAGAAAATACAACTGGAGGACTATAGTTTCTCTGAAATTCACTTGAACCTTCAGGTTGTGTATAATAGCTGACTCTTGGAGGCGAGGAATTTTTACTATAGTTTATTTACTGGATTAGAGCTTGTGGAGAACTAGCAGAAAAACTATTCTGACGGGACGATAATTAGTGATAGAGTTGCTTTTGACTGTTTTGTGGGAGATTGATGACTATCCGTTGGGGTGGTTCTTTGTTAGTTCCAGGAGCGGGCCTGTTTTGATAAGCATCCGGATTAAAAGAAGCCATCATCTATTCTTATGTCATTTGACGGTCCATCGTATAATTTTAATTTAAATTATTTCCAATATAAAATTTATTGGACTAACGCATTTGTTCTCCTGCGTGATAACTTTAATTGAAGGAAATAAAAGAGTTACGAAAGTAACTGTCCATTTTTGATGTTTAGATTAATTATTCCTTTAAAACTATTGGATGTGAGAGAATACTACGATAAAATTCATTGGTAAAAGTACAAAATAGAGAATTAAATATATTTTTATAGATATTAGAAATAATCACTTTAAGAATTATCTAAAAAATAAAACAGAATATGTCTTGAAAAATATTATGACATTTATCAATTCATAAATCAGGTAGAATTTTTATTGCATTTTAAAATATTCAAACAGCAGAAAACAAAGCAAAAAAATAGCAAGCAATTTTGTATTGGGTGATAGCATGAATAATTATGGATTTATAAATAGGAAATTTAGTGCGTAGCGATGATGCCATAACCTTAGTATTAATCCATCATATAATGTACTGGATAATCGATGCTCTCTGCTATTTCTTAGGGCTTGGAGTCATGGCTACAGCTGTATTTCGCCTGAAATGGATGATTGGTATAGTCGCGCTGCTATGGGTATGGATATACCCATTTATCCTGGAGTATTGTTACAATATGATTGCCCGATATGGAACCTAAAAAATAACTTATTTAAGCAACAAAGCTTGCAGATTTGTATATCATCCTGGATACAATATCAAGTTTTGGGGATTATAAAAGCTTCATCCATTTGATTCCCAAAAATACCTCGCAATTTACGAAAAATTGCTTTTCAAGAAAATAATATGCTCTTAAAACATAATGAGCCCTAATAAACCTGGTCGAAGATTTCTCTTGTAGAAAATGAACAAGTCTTATCTGATAAAACTATGCTATGGAGTTTAAATTTGTAAATATATTTAGCTCCCTTATTGGTTTTTGCCTGCTTGGCTGTTAAGATGGAAAATACTTGATCCCATGCTTTTAGCTACTGAAGGATCCATTCTCGCAGCTTGCTTGGCAATAAATATGGGATGGGCAGTGAACCTCTCTGGAGGATTCCATCATGCCAGTTGGGATAAAGGAGGCGGTTTTTGCATTTACCCTGATATATCGTTGACTGTTCACTACTTAAAGACTAGACTGATGATTAAAAAGATTATGATTATAGATCTTGATGCCCATCAGGGTAACGGATATTAAAAAGATCTTGTAATTGATGAAGATGTTTACATTGTAGATTGCTACAATCACAGAATTTATCCTTCAGATTAATAAGCCAAAGAAGCAATTGGCAAAAACATGCCCATTAGCCATTCCACTTCAAATCAATAATATCTCAGATTAGTTGATTAAATCAAGCATTAATTTCACTGCTTTCAACCTTAATTTGTCATCTATAACGCAGGCACAGATATTTTAGCCAATGATCCCCTTGGAAAATTGCAAATATCGAGTGAGACTATCATCGAAAGAGATTCCCGAGTTGTGGGCATGTGCATGGAAAAAGGAGTGCCAATAGTAATGCTTCTAAGTGGAGGTTACCAATCAACAAATGCGGACATCATCGCTGATTCTATATAAAATCTATTGAGGAGGTTCCCTTGAACATCCTAAGAGTATTCTTCAAGCACCATATCAGACAAATGCCTCATTTAATCATGAATCATTCTCGTCATCGTTTCATCATCGGTGTTGAAATATTATTATAAACAACAACAGTCTGATTTGCATATAACATCACAAACGAATCAACTATCAACTATACCATCAATCTCTGAAAAGTTATTATAATTTAGCGAGCACTCTTTTTGCTTCCTAGGCATAGCTTAATTCCAATATTTTAATGATGCTCGTCTTTTTTCTGACTTCGTTGTTGAATTCATCATTTTTAGTCACCATCTTTAATTTGAATTATTTGTAGCGCAAATGTCTCAAGAGCTAGCTCACCTAGTCTTCACTCATTTTGGAAAATTATTTGGCTGTCAGTAATTAGCCGTTCGTTCCCATTAGTTGCTATCCAACTTCGTCATAGGCTGTAGCCCAAATTGAATCATAGTGATCGGAAAGGTTTAAATTGAGAATATACCTGTATTTTGCCAACTAATATGACTTTTTGCAATGTTAACATTCTGAGTTTTATTATTAAACAACTTTTTTTTTGCAAGAAGGACAACTGATGTAATAATTCTTGGCATTTAGTCGAATATTATTAAGATAGCATACAACTTATGACCATACGCCACTACTTCCAACCTCATCCATGGAATTATTGAGTTCATTGAAATTGGTGATGTTTGATTTACGAGGTTTATGATTAGACTCAGGATTAAAGAATTCCATAGAGCCCATATCTTTGATATACTTTCTCAAATTATGTTGCTTTAAGATTCGATATTGACAACTAGGTTTGAGACCATATTGGCGTAATTCTTAATAGTGACTTGAGTACCTCTATATTAACTAACAATAACTCCTTTAATCATATACGGAAACTTTTAAAATTTGATATCACTTTTATCATTCCAAAGAATCACCTCCACTTATATTTTCTCTTCGGGATCACAAAAATAAATAAGCTTTTTACGTAATTATTTTCCTGCTTTTGAGATAAAATCTTATGGCTCATTTTAATCCTATGTTAATTCATTTATACTTTAACTAGACATATCACTCTTGCTACTTAGCCTACAGGTAATTCAGTTAGTTGTTTCACTGTAATGCAAAAATCCTCTGAGAAAGGTATCCTTGAGTCGTCTTATTTGAGCAGAACTTTAGTTTGCTCATTGATAATCATTTTTAATTGATGGGTGCCCATATAACTTGATTCTTGTATCATAGCGCAGGAAATTTAATAGACTTGATCCTATTTTAGAGTTCCATCAAATCTCTGAGCAGTTTCTCCAAATATGGTACATTCCATTGTTCCACTTTTATCTCCAATTTATAAAGATAAAATTGAAGATTAAGTTCCTTTTTTTGTCATTATTTGTCTTACAGGAGTAACAAACAAGACTCGAACAAGGACCACCCAATTTTCCATCCCAGTATAAAGACTTTTTATGTCAGTATATTCCTGATTTGGCTTACGTTGTTGTCCTTTCGGCATTGGAGAGGATTTTCTTTGTTATCTTTTCTATAATTTTTAAATAGGGCCTGGTTTCAGCCTTTGATCATTTCTATTACTTTCCTTTTGTTATGGCTTGCTGTTCACTTTTTGATCAATTTTGGCTCCAATATTAGGCTTTGATTGATAAACATTATTTGAATTACTATTGCCTTCTTTAGAAAACGGTCGACTGTTTGAATCTTTTTATTTATTAATTTTTGGCATATTCTTAGCTTTTCCATTCTAATCATTAAGTTTGCTCTCTTCGAAGGTTTATTGCCTTTTCACAGTTTTTAACTGATTTTGTTTTTAAGTGCGCGGCAAATCTGCAGAATCCTTAACAATCAAATTGTTTCCTTCTGGGTTATTTTTGCCTTTTTTCACAAAATCTTCAAAATATAATGGTTTTCCGACAACTTGACTGACATTTTATACAACAGGTTTGTAAAATTACACAATCAATATTGGCTGTTGCTGTTTGTTGTATTGCAGTGATGAGGACATTATTCTAATTACTAGAAACTCTTTCATGACCTTGTTATGAGTAAAAACCTGGTCATCTACAATCAAACAGCCCCTTAACCTGCAATAACCATCACTCAATTAGCATCTATGTGACCTATGAGTTACCCAAAGAAACGTTGATTGTTTTTTTCCTTCTACTGAACCCCCAAAACCTGGACAACAACACCCGGTATATTTCCCATGAGTTTGTCAATTCCATTTTAAGTGAGTCTTTCCTATTGCATTTGCAAATTATACAAAAATTAGTCGAAAAATTAATAAGACCTTAGCAGGTATAAAATAGGATTTGCGTCTTAGTTAATAAAATGATTGTACTAACTTAAAAAGGTTGATATATGTGAAATTAAATTGATTAAATAATATTAATTCGTGGCATGACATAAAAAGCGAGTCTCATTCAAAGGGCCTTTTCCACTGAGGCCGAATTTACAAAAGAAGAGGTGATGGATATTCTTTTCTATATGAAGGAAATCTTTGGAGTCATAATCGGTGTCATCATTGCTGTTATTGGGTTGATGGGATTAACTGGACTGATCTCATATGTACTTGCAGCATCGATAATGAGCTACTTGTACGTATACAAATTTTTGGGAGTGGAGGAGGATATGGTTGAAACAAAGGATGTGTTAAAGGAGCACTTCATGAATGGATTTTTCCCCTTTCTGCTTACGTGGATAATTCTTCATAATTTAATCAACTATTGATATCTATACATCGCATATACTCACATAGTAATTAAAATTAATGTTTAAAAATATGATTGTATTCTGTAAAAAATCATCAGTCCTGACAGATTTATAATCCAAGCCTCGTTAGTCTAGGCTCTGAATCGAAGTTAAAAGATGCTCCACCAATCCTAAATGGTCTTTCTGAAGAAGAAATTCCAAAATTAAAAGGCTATTGATGGTCATTTTTACTACCAAAAGTAATAACTTTGCCTAGTTTTGAACTCAAAATTAAATACTCGATAAATCCTTATTGACTGCATGATCCTGCTACATTTTTGAGATAATCTGGGCTTTGTAAGTCATAACGTTGAATAAATCCATCTATTGAATTCGAACTCTTAGAACCATAACGGATTTATCCATTATTTAAATAGACAGCTTGAATTCCTAATAAACAATTATTTTTGTTGACCCAAACGTTGATTCCAACTATCATCGGTTTATCTTCAGCTACAAATTGCCCACTATCATCAAAGATTAACTATTTTTTAATGTAACGACCTTTTTCTTCAGATCTTGTCAGTGAACTACCCCACTTTTTAGGTTATGATTTTTATCCACTGATAATCATACCTTTATCACCTCTGTCACTAATTTATTTTGATATGTTATCTCCATCTTTTTTTCTGTTTTCTTTTGGATTTTACATGAATTATACAACTATCTTTTGTTTTGCTGGTTTTGGAATATTAGCAATGAGATGCTTAATGTCAAATTGATCTTGATTGATCTGTTATTGAAGCTATCTTTAGATCTCTCCTCCATTATATCCTTCTCCATTATACTAACTTTGCCCATCATTATTATTATTGATCGAATTGCTATCAGATCCAAATAAGCTTTTCTTCGTTGGAAGTGCAATTTTTTTGATTTATATTAACTTCATTTTTAAAGCTTCAATCACGCGATCACTGTATTTGATATTTTCATCTACACCTGATTGATCATCACTGATTTTATTCTTTTGAAGAATTAAAGCATTTATCTTTTTGTGATAGTCGTCATGCTTAGATTTTAAAAGATTGAGCTCTGCAGACACTTGACTCAACTCATGTGATGAAACTTCATTTGTTTGCTATTTTGTGTTCGGAACTACACGACTAGAAATGGGCATTGGTAGTCCATTCTTTTTTTTTAATTCTGGAAAGTAGTCTCCATTCATCTCTCTCCATTTTCTTTCGACTTAAAATAGATAGGCCTGCTGTTTTTTATAATTGACTTCTCTCTGCCTTTCTCGTTTACTTAAGTCTTTGAGTGTATTTCTAATATCGTCTGCCTCTTTTTTGAAAGCTTAAACGCCACCAATTAAATCTTCATTGATATCCTTTTAAATAAATTTATCTTGCCCCTTTTTAATTTTTTTTAAACCTTATATTTGCTTCATATAGGTGTTTATTTGATTATCTATTGTCGAGACTTGATTTTATAATCTCCTCAATCGAACATCAGATTCACTGTTTTCCTCTTTACCCTTGAGGGATTCGATTGTACGTTTATACATTTCAATTTGACGATAGCCGTTTTACAATTATCGTCGAAGTCCGGCTAAATAATAAAAGGCATACCAGTATTGACTGCTTTGTTATCTTCATTCTCCTCAGATTCTGTTCCTACGGCTTTCTTTTTTGGTACAAATTTTTTACGTTGTAACTGCTATGTTAACAACTCACTGATTTGCTTCAATTGATGTCTCAGCTATTAATTTTTCTTACTCAATTTTTGTAGAATTTGCTCATTTTAAGCATCTTGCTTCGTACGAAATCTATCACTTTTAATAGATTTTGCATCTTAATTTGCTGATCCTGATTGGGTATAGTCAATTGAGTGATACTGCTGTCGTGGTTATGCCGAGGAGGGAACCTCTAAACTTTGATTAATTGTCGAGTATATCTTGCGATTATGATTGGGAGAAGGTTATTCTTATTTTGATTTATTGAGGATGATTCGACGTCGATGGGTTTCCCTTTGAGTTCCTTTAACATTTTAATTACCCATGTATAATTATTAATAATCTAAGCAAATCATAAAGCAAGGACATTATTAAAGGCAAATTCATTTTGCATTACATTATTCATAATTGAATAAACTTGAATTAAATATATATAAATCAAATTTATGCTAAATCATACATTTATCAAATTGAACCAGCAATTAGAAGCAAATATTTTAAATCATTATTGAAAAGAATAAAGCATTATTATTTGAAAAACTCTAACTTTATCACATGTCAATTATTTTCTATCTAATTATTTTAATTATTTGTATTTAGTTTCAATTAAATTAATTAATGGATACTACTTAAAAATTATTCTATGATCTTGAGATTCATAAAGGTAGCATCAATATCAAAGATAAAAATATATGATGTTGACCTCTAAAGTATAGATAATAATCCATGAAAAATAGAAGAGGTAACTAAAGTTAGGTTCTCACTTCAGATAATTTAATAGATTTTACCCAAGTTTTTTGTATTTTAATCAGAATGTAAATTTAGATAGTGGACTTAGATGTGCTAATTTAGATATTAGAAAAGAGCTTAATAATTTATCTTTATAGCTTAATATTGGTGTATGATAATCATCAAAAGAGAGTGGTTTCTCCCTCCTATGCCTTCAAAACTTTAAAGTTTCCATGACGGTTCTCAGCCAGAATGGTGAAGTGCTTATGGTGGGGAAAATGTCCAGTCTTGATGTGAAATTGATAGAGAACTTCTTCGTTGTTAATTCTGTCTGCCCAAACCTTATCAACTTTAGTATTCTCAAAACTATCACGGTTTTGATGTTGTGAGCGCAGAATGCCTATAATTTGATTCCAGTGAGACTCAACCTAACCATCATAACTTACTTCAGAGTAGACCATTTGTAATAACTATTATACAAATCTTAAGTCAACAATAGTTTATAAATAGTATATTATAGCTTAGTAGAGTATAGCTTTTAATTATTTTATAAAAAGCCTACCAATAGTTTATCAGGTAAAATAATCAAAATAAGAAGTTGCATTATCATGCGATGCTTTTTGTCTCCATAGTCTCAAACATTAAAAATGCTAAGGTATTCATTAGTGGTTTTTTGATTAATCGAGGAGCAAGTCCTCTAAAAGCCTATTTGCTTTGAACCAATATCTATACTTGCTTTAAAATGCTCATTTTACTCATATTGTCCTTGGTGAATATAAATGATTGTATTTATGCTCGAACAATCTCTAAAGGATGAGTAATCGT
>Ga0302185_10000860_pt1 | contig 22418 bp, 15 predicted proteins | sample II_Bog_E1_1_FD_200231 | JGI IMG/M metagenome (GOLD analysis project Ga0302185, IMG submission 200231) | Peat permafrost microbial communities from Stordalen Mire near Abisko, Sweden - II_Bog_E1_2 | ecosystem: Environmental > Terrestrial > Soil > Wetlands > Peat | place: Sweden: Abisko... | reverse complement strand
CACCTGCTTTGTCTGCGGGCACACTCACAAAATAACCAGTACCTTTCTCAAAGCTGAAGCTCATGCCTACGAGGTCGGCGAGGTTGGCATCTATATCTGTGGTTTCGGTATCGAACGCAATTTCGTTTTTGGCGGCTAATTCCTCTAAGAGGTTATCTATCTCTTCTTCTGTAGTAACCAACTGGTAATGATGCGGCACCTGGTCTATGGTCAGCAGGTTGGCAAAAGCTGCTTCTGTAGTTTCTTTTTCTTCTGTTTCTATAACTACTTCGGTTATGGCTATCTGCGCCGCCGCAGCGCTTCTTTTTTGGGTTATAACATTGCCGAAAAGGTCTTTGGAAACAGGGCCCGCATCAACAACTGCCGGCGCCTTCTGCCCGTTCCAGATATCCTGTTCCTTGCTTTCGCCGCCCAGCACGCGCTTACTGAGCGCGCGGAATTCCAGTTCGTTGAATATCTCCGTAAGGGCTTCTGTATTTTTTTCTTTGATCAGGAAATCCCCTTCGTGGAACGGCACAGGTACATTGGTAATAAATGTAGCCAGTTTTTTAGACAGTAGCGCCAGGTCCTTACCATTACGCACTTTCTCGCCTAAGGCTCCCTTTATTTTATCTGCATTGGCAAGGATGTTTTCTATAGTATCATATTCTGCCAGTAATTTCGCGGCTGTTTTTTCGCCTATGCCAGGTATTCCCGGTATGTTGTCCACCGAATCACCCATGAGGCCGAGAATGTCTATTACCTGGTCCACACGTTTGATACCCCACTTGGCGCAAACCTCTGCGGGCCCCATTTTCTCCACATCGCCGCCCTGGTAGCCGGGTTTGTAAATAAATATATTATCGCGCACCACCTGGCCGTAATCTTTATCGGGCGTTACCATGTAAACGGTATAACCGAGGTCGGCGGCCTCTATGGCAAGTGAGCCAATAATATCATCAGCTTCGTAACCATCCATTTCCAGGCAGGGTATGTTGAAAGCCTTAATGATGCGCTTGATATCCGGTATGGCTATAGAAAGGTCTTCGGGGGTTTCCTGTCGGTTTGCTTTGTAAGCGGCAAATTCAGTATGCCGCTCAGTAGGCGCAGAGGTATCGAATACAACGGCAAGATGTGTAGGCTTTTCTTTATTGATGAGGTCGAGCAACGTAGTCGTAAACCCAAACTGGGCGTTAGTGTTTTTTCCTTTGGTCGTGATGCGCGGGCTGCGGATCAGCGCATAATAGGCGCGGAACACAAGCGCCATAGCATCAAGCAGGAACAATTTTTTTTCAGGCATAGGGCTAAGGTAAGGAAAAATTACACCTCTGAAATCCCTTTGCAGCACACCCGGTTCAAACTTCGCAGAAATTTATTTTATACCCCTACGAGATATCATCCTTCAACTTCCCATTGGCCCAGAAATGGTATATTAAATAGGCGCCAATAACAAATAATACGCCAAAGGCAATAATGGGTATAGGCCCGTCATACCAATATTCCGGCTGCTTCGATACCTGCATGTCATAGGTGGGCACTACTTCCTGCGCATAAGCCGATACTCCGGCAATCATACAAATACATGCTATTACTAACTTCCGGCAACTGTTTCCAAGCTTTTTCATCCTGTTTCTTTAATTCACAAAATCTTCCTTAATGCCTATCAAAAACCATTCCATCGGCTTATGCTCACTTGTAAGGAATAGTTAAACCGGGTAGCTGCCGGCTAAATTAACAGATACTGTACCTTTGCACCCATGGCATACAGATCGTTACGTGCATTTATCGAAGTATTGGAGCAGGCGGGAGAATTAGTGAGGGTCAAAACATTTGTTGACCCAATATTAGAGATAGCCGAAATTACCGACAGGGTTTCAAAAACACCGGATAGAAATAAGGCATTATTGTTTGAAAATACCGGTACGGGTTTCCCTTTGCTCATAAACAGCATGGGCAGTGAGCGGCGCATGTGCATGGCATTGGGCGTAAACGAACTCGACGATGTGATGCACGATATAGAAAGCCTTTTGAAAAAGATCACTACACCTAAAAATGGCATTATCGGCAAACTCGCTATGCTGCCGGAGCTTAGTAAATTTGCCTCGTGGATGCCTAAAGTGATTAATGGCCGCGGCGCCTGCCAGGAAGTAGTGATGGATAAACCCGACCTGGGCAAGCTGCCCATACTTAAATGCTGGCCGCAGGATGGCGGGCCGTTCATCACGCTGCCTGCCATACACACCAAAGAACCCAATTCAGGCATACGCAACATAGGCATGTACCGTATGCAGGTTTTCGGGCCGGATATCACGGGTATGCACTGGCATAAACACAAAGTATCCGCCCGGCACTTCAATGAATATAAAAAGCTGGGGAAACGCATGCCCGTCGCAGTGGCGCTGGGAGGCGACCCTGTTTATACTTATGCCGCCACAGCCCCTTTGCCGGAGAATGTGGATGAATACATGCTGGCAGGGTTCCTGCGCAAAAAAAAGGTGGAACTGGTACGCTGCCTTACACAACCGGAAATAGAAGTGCCTGCTGATGCCGATTTTATTATAGAAGGCTATGTGGACCCCGGTGAAGAACTGATCTGGGAAGGGCCCTTTGGCGACCATACCGGTTACTATTCATTGCCCGACTGGTACCCCAGGTTCCATGTTACCGCTATTACCCACCGTAAAGATGCTGTTTATCCCGCCACCATAGTAGGCATACCACCGCAGGAGGACGCATGGATAGGCAAGGCAACAGAGCGTATATTTCTTACACCTATAAAAATGACCATGGTGCCGGAGATCACAGATATGAACATGCCTGTGGAAGGCGTATTTCATAACCTCGTGATCACAACCATACACAAAGAATATGCAGGGCAGGGCCAAAAAGTAATGAATGCCATGTGGGGGGCAGGGCAGATGATGTTCAACAAAATACTGGTATTATCAGACGGAGTGAATACCAGCGGCATAAAAATAGATGATTACAAAAGCCTGGCCCGCTATGTGTTCAATAATGTGAACCCCGTTACTGATGTTTACTTCAGCCAGGGGCCAATGGACGTGCTCGACCATAGCTGCTCAAAACTCGGCTTTGGCGGAAAAATGTGTATTGATGGCACTAAAAAAACGGACGAAGAAATAACCGATCCTTTGGTTCCCTTTACGCTCCATACAGATTTTTCATCCGTGGCAATTACAGCCCGGTTCCCTGAAATTACCGGCATTAATGAAAAATTAGCGAAGGAATGGGGCATAGCCGTATTATTTATAGCCGTAAGAAAAGAAAGGCTCAACCATGTATCGGAGCTTCATCAGCAATTAACCCTCTTTTCAGGCCTGGAAGGCATAAAAATGATAATATATGTGGAAGATACCGTAAAAGCCGGTGATATTGCCGATGTGCTCTGGCGGTTTTGCAACAACCTGGACCCCAAAAGAGATCATTTTTATGGCGGTATGAGAAAAAATATACTTGGGTTAGACGGTACACGGAAATCAAAAAAAATGGATAACTTTGACAGGCCATGGCCCAATATCATTGTGGCTGATGATAAAACCATTGCGGCAGTTGATGAAAAATGGAAGGACCTGGGGCTGGGGGAGAAAATTATTTCTCCATCTTTACGCTATCGTACCCAACTATACAGGGGGGGTGCATCTGTCTTAGATAGTGAATAACATGTTTTTCAATTGAATTTTAATAACTTTATAAAAAATAATAACAATGAAACGTTTTCTTTTAGCTTGCTTTTTACTCACAGCAACCTGCACAGTATCTTTTGTTGGGCATACCAGCGCCCAGATGACCGCGCCTACCCCAACTACATTAGCTGCTTTCACTGCCAAGGTAAACCTTATGGATAGCCAGATCGGCGCCGGTGATATGGCGTCTGCCCAGGCCACGTGGCTTGAAGTGCATAGTATGATGATCAATGTACTTGCCGTAAGCAAATACAGCATCTATAGCGCCACAACGCCTGCCGATAAAACCGCGCACGAAACAATCCTCGGCAACCAAAGGACTATTTATTACCAGGTCTGGGCCCTGAAAACCGACCTTGCAACAAACCGCGTGGCCATCCATACCAAGCTGAATGCATTTGGCGCCACGATTTATTAGTAATTTCATTTGCAGTTATACTATTTTAAAGTTCCGGAGATTCCGGAACTTTTTTATTTATAAGGCGTTTCGTATTGGTAACTTCAGAACTCCTCGCCGCTCGCAATCTATAGTACCGTTTAGACATTAAAAATACATCATGCAGAAATAGTAGCCCCGGCCTTTAGGTCGGGGATAATAAATAATAAGGTTGGCTTTAGCCGAAATAATGTTGAGTGTGATTTTAAAGTTGAAATGGTATAATGCTGTTTTTGTTCCCCTTGCCGCATGGGCCTCGCGGGTATGCGCATCTATCCCGGTTTTTCTTTGGGAGGGGATTTAGGAGGGATGTTCAATTTTTTTTGTCCCTGCTTCATTACTACTATTACGCATCGTTGCGGTGGCACCCTTCCTCTTAGGATTGCTATTGAGCTACTTTGCCCGCCGTAGCTTCAGCGAAGGAGGGTGTACCACATATCACCATGCAGCAAAGTAACTTGCCGGATAGTGAGCCAGCCGAACTATCGCACCACCGTAAACCGCCCATACCATCTCCCAGCCCCACTCTGCACCACGCACACATAAACCCCATCCGCCAGACCCGACACAGGAATAGTAACATGATTAGCTGATGCTTTGACAGTAGTCGCATACACCACCTGCCCCTCCATATTCACTACGCTTATTCGCATCCTGTCATCCTGAGTGAAACCGAAGGGGTGAGCCACGCCGAACGACTGAGCATTGCCGAAGGGGCTGCCGAACGACGACCATGATACATTGATTATCTCCGTTGCAGGGTTAGGATAAAGCGCAAACGCAGCATTTACAGCATTTATTTGTGGCACCCCATCAGTAGGCAGGGAATCAAATTTTGCAATATAAGTTACAGAAGCTTCTGACGCTCCACCATAATAAGTAGTATCATAAGCATTAGCGGTAGCCACGCCTTCGGGGCAGTTTGTTTCGCCCGTTATATAAAAATTGCCGCCGTCATCGCAGCTTATGGACATGCAATTATTGCTGCTGTCTGAACCATAATAAGTCCCCCAGAGTAATGTACCAGCAGAGCTGAATTTTGCTATAAATGCGTCATAAGCGCCGCTAAAATCATACTCGTAAGCGCTCGGTGTAGCTATACCTTCCGTGCTGTTTGTGCCGCCAGCCATATATATATTCCCTGAGTTATCAGCGCATAGGCAAAGCGCCCCTGTTTCTTTATTGCCACCATAATAAGTTGCCCAAACTATTGTTCCATTATCAGTGAATTGAGCAACATAAGCATCTGTTTCACCGGTTAATATTGTTTGATACGCGCCTGATGTCGCTATGCCAGATGTGCTCGTTGTAAATCCCGTAACATCAATACAACCTGTTTTTGTGGCAGCTATACCTGCACCTTGTTGTTCTCCGTTTCCACCATAATAGGTTGACCAAGATAGAACGCCACTATCGGTAAACTTTGCAATAAAAACATCATACAAGTCACCACTGAATGCTGTTTGATAAGCTCCGACAGTCGCAATTCCAATTCTGCTGGTTGTATATCCGGAAATATAAATATTTTCAGCACTGTCGCAGGTAATACTTTGCGCATCATTTTGCCCGTTTCCGCCAAAATAAGTAGCCCATATTAATGAACCTGATTTGCTGAATTTGGCTATAAATGCGTCATCGCTGTCATTGTAAGTTGTTCTGTATGCATCTGGCGTGGCTATACTATCTGTGCTGGTTGTAAACCCAGTCATATAAATGTTGCCCAAGTTATCGCTTGTAATATTAGTTGTGCCATCATCGCCGCTCCCACCATAGTAGGTTGCCCAGATTAAATTTCCTCCGGGTGAAAACTTGGCAATAAATGCATCATGCCCCCCCCCCCCGTAGGCATTTTGATAAGAACCTGCCGTTGCGATATTTGACGTGCTGTTTGTTGCACCTGCTATAAATATATTTCCGCTGGTATCAACAACAACCGCGTTGCTGCCATCATCTCCGCTTCCACCATAATAGGTAGCCCATTCTATATTACCATCAGTATTAAATTTTGCGAAATAAACATCTGAGTTGCCATTATTAACTGTCTGGTAAGCGCCCGTTGTGGCTATATGCGCAATACTCGGTGTACTGCCGGTAATACATACATTGCCTGTTTTATCGGCTATTATTTCGGATGGCGTTGTCAGGTTGCCCCCATAGTAGGTAGCCCATTGTAGTCGTGGGTCTATTACCAGCGTGCCTTTATATTTCGCTGTTTTTAGTCTTACTGTATTATCTGCCATTTCAAAGCCCGAAGCAATTGTTTTGTCATCTTCTTTTTCATAGCAGTATAATTTGCCTTCTTCTATTTTCCCCATTGGCGTAATTGCTGTTATTGCATCACCAGCAACTTGTAATTCCGTTGCTCCGTTATAGCGTATCCGTATATCATTTACACTCCCTCCCGGCTTCACTACAAAATCATATTCCATTTGCCCATCTTTTATATATAGTACCCAATCTATACTTGGGTAAATGTCTTTGTAGGTGATGCGTTTATAGGCGCTCGCAGTAGCATCTTTACCACTCATTCCGGTAGTATAATAATTTTCGTAGTATCCCTGCTCCTCATCTGCTATTAGCTCCGCATGTGGGTTAGCCCCTTCCAACGCCATATCCATCCGGTACATTTCATAATCTTCACACACATCATTTGGAATCTTGCCTCGCCCGCCGTAGCTTTTTTCAAGCGAAGGTGGAAATTTCGCCTCGTCCGCCATAGCTTTTTTCATGCGAAGGCGGGGATGCTCGCCTGTTGCTTTGTAAAACTGATAATGAATACTACAATTCCCAATAAACAGGTTCAACCCGGGTGTTGGGCAAACCTCATATTGTATATCATTTCTTGAATTATTATATTGGTCAGTTATCTGCCCCTTATTTTCTATAAAGCAAATGTTGTTTAGCTGAAATTTCCCTTCATTACCTGCTATTCTTCCTTTTTGTGCATAGACAAAAAAAGGAGCAATTAATACAATCAACTGTATAATAAAGGGTTTCATTTATAAAATTTTTAAACAAAAATAATCAATATTGCTTTTTTAACAGAAAATTATTTATTAGTTTTAACTATTCCTTTCATTTCTAAAAACTTATTTCATGAGAAAATCAAACAAATTGATCTTTGCAACAATGATATGCCCAAGATTTTTTGTTAAGCACACGTCTATATATAAGCAAGAAGTTTAAAAAATAATTTTCCTTGTAATCATTTAATCAGGTTAGTCAGTGGTTCAGACAAAAAAAACAAAAAACATGAAAATATTCCTTACAGCGCTTGCACTCTTTTTTTCCTGCACAGCCCCGGCCCAGATCATCCACAGGGTAGCCGGTACAGTAGGTGTGGGCGGCTACTCAGGTGTGGGTGGGCCCGCCACAGCGGCTGTAATTCAAAATCCCGAATCTGTAGCGCTTGATACTTTTGGGAACCTCTATATAGCAGATGGGGATAACGATGTAATACAAAAAGTGGATAGAATGGGCATTATTACCACCATAGCCGGAAATGGATGGAGGGGTTATAGCGGCGATGGCGGGCCCGCCACTAATGCCACGCTGAATAGTCCTACGGGTTTATCATTAGACTTAACTGGCAATATTTACTTTGCCGATTATGGCAACCATGTTGTACGAATGATTAATGCGGCTGGCATTATTCTGACAATAGCAGGTAATGGCATGATAGGTGATACGGGTAATGGTGGCGCAGCTACAATGGCGCAGCTGAATGGCCCGATTGCCACAGCGATTGACGATGAAGGCAATTTGTATATAAGTGACCAGAATGCAGATGTAGTCCGGAAAGTATCTTCTTCAGGCATTATCAGCACAGTTGCAGGTACGGGATTGTTTGGATATTACGGCGATGGCGGAGCGGCTACAAATGCGCAATTATTTGGAATTTATGGCATAGCCGTTGACGACAAAGGCAACTTGTTTATTGCCGACAGCCACAATAATGTAATTCGCAAAGTGGACACTTTTGGCATCATTACTACCATAGCTGGTAACGTGGGTGGGGGGGGGTATTCAGGCGATGGCGGACCTGCAACGGCCGCTCAGCTTAATACCCCATTTTCAATCGGCATCAACAATCTGGGGATGTATATGGCTGATTTCAACAATAATGTAATACGTAAAATTGATACATCAGGCATTATTTCCACGGTGGCCGGTGATGGTGTCAGGGGTTATACCGGCGATGGTGGGCTGGCCATTTATGCAGAACTTACTTATCCGGGTGGCATGGCCGTTGACCGGTATGGTAACTTCTATTTTGTAGATGCAACTAATTTCGTAGTTCGTGAGGTAGATACTTCTCATGCTAAAGAAAACATAAGCTTGGTACGTAAACCCTATGGCTTATGTATCTACCCTAACCCGGCCACCATTGAATTGACAATCACTTCGGTTGCCCCCATTACTGCAATTGACATTACCAATGACATAGGAGAAAAGATATATGCCGTCGCAACTACAGGTGTTTTAGAAGCGCGCATCAGTGTTGCGAATTTTTCCGCAGGGCTCTATTTCATAAAAATAAACGATACTGAAATCACAGAATTCTTAAAACAATAACATTTTCATTCATCATAAAAAACAATAAAACTATGACACACACCAAAAAGAGAATACGCAGGTACCGGGCGCGTCGCCCGGGTTGCCTGCTGGCGGCTTTACTGGCCGCAGCGCTATCTGTAAACGCGCAAAACATATACAAAATTGATACGTCCGGTATTATATCTACTATCGCTAATAATCATGACATAAACAACTCTTCAATTCCGATCTCCAACCCTTTACAAACCTCTAATAAATATATGTATGATGGATTAAAATCGCCTTTCTCTAATCTATGTATTGACTGTCTGTCTTTGCCCACTCTATTAGCAACAAACTCAAGTGTTAGGCCTTTTTTTTCGCGGATAGACTTTACCTTTTTACCCAATTTTATTAGTTCTTTTTTTTGTAAAAGATTTATTGGCGGAGGCATCCTCAATTTTAAGCACACAAGCAAAGTTTTATGTAACTCGTAAGATTGACATTGTGAAAAATTATACATAGCTTTGTCTCTATAAATAAAAATTCAATAAAAATAATAAACAATACAGTCAAGATTTTACGTTAATAAATCTTCTATTACAATGTACCTTGAAATAATTTTTTTTATGAAGAAACACATTATTTTATTGTTCCTTCTCCTTCTTGCTGAAGTTGCCCCCGCCCAGATCATCCACACCATAGCAGGCATAGGCGGCATAGGTGGAGATACCGGAGATGGCGGACCGGCTACAGCGGCAGAACTGCAAGACCCTGCCTCTGTGGCCTTAGATACTGCTGGAAACCTTTATATCTCAGACGGCGACTTCAATGTGATCCGCAAAGTGGACAGAATGGGTATTATTACCACCATAGCGGGAAATGGCTGGAGGGGCTATAGCGGCGACAACGGGCCAGCCACCAATGCCATGTTGAACTCTCCAACGGGTTTATCATTAGATGTCTCGGGCAATATTTACTTTGCTGATCTCGGCAATCATGTAGCCCGGATGATCAATACCTCAGGAATTATCACAACTATTGCCGGCAATGACACAGCAGGATATACGGGTGATGGAGGAGCAGCAACTAATGCCAAATTGGAATATCCCAATGCGACAGCTAACGACCATAAGGGCAATATCTATATTTGTGATCTTGAAATTAGCGTAATAAGGAAAGTCTCTTCTATTGGAATTATCACTACAGCCGTGGGTAACGGCATGACCGGATATACAGGAGATAAAGGGCCTGCTACGAATGCTGAGTTATTTGTCCCCACTGGTATCGCAACTGATTCCATTGGCAACCTGTTTATTGCCGATAGCCGCAATAATGTGATCCGCAAAGTGGATACTTTCGGCATCATAACTACTATTGCGGGTAACGGAATGGGCGGTTATTCAGGTGATGGCGAGCTTGCAACGGCTGCACAGCTTAATTCTCCATGGTCAATCTGTATCAACAACATGGGTATTTATACAGCAGACCTCAATAATAATGTAATCCGTAAAATTGATACATCGGGTATCATTTCCACAGTAGCCGGTAATGGCATAATGGGCTATACCGGCGATGGTGGGCTGGCAGTTTATGCAGAACTTACCTACCCAGGCGGTATGGCAGTTGACAGGTATGGCAACTTCTATTTTGGCGATGTGAATAATTTCGTTGTTCGTGAAGTGGATACTTCTCATGCTTTAGCAGGCATACCCTCTATTCATAAAGCGGTTGGCTTCCATGTATATCCCGATCCTGCCACTAACGAACTCACCATTGCTTCGCTTGATGCCATTACTACGTTGGATATTACCAATGATGTCGGGCAGGTCGTATATTCTGCCACAAATGCTGGCGTTTCACAGCTACATATAAACGTTGCCAATTTTCCTGCGGGTATTTACTACATAAAGATTAATGGAAAAGAAGTGAAGAAGTTCTTAAAACAGTAAATTTTCATTCATCATAAAAAACAATAAAACTATGACACACAAAAAAAAAGGAATATGCCCGCACGGGCGCTTCGTTCGGGTTTGCTTGTTGGTGGCTTCATTAGTGGCAACGCTATCTGTACAAGCACAAAACATATACACGGTGGCCGGCACGGGCACCGTGGGGTACAGCGGCGATGGCGGCCCCGCTACTGCTGCAAAGATCTGGCCCAATGGATTTATTACCATTGACCCATCGGGCAATTTGTATATCCCCGACTATAATATGGTCAGAAAAGTAGATGCCGCCACGGGCATTATCAGCCCCTTTGCGGGAGGTGAGTACTCTATTGCCGGTTACGGTGGCGATGGCGGGCCGGCAACGGCCGCGCTGCTTAATTACACTTGGGGAATGGCATCAGACGCGGCCGGAAATGTATATATAACAGACTATGGAAATAGTAGGGTGCGAAAGGTGAACACATCGGGCATCATCAGCACCATTGCGGGCAATGGCAGTGCAACATACAGTGGCGATGGTGATCCGGCAACCACAGCCGGGCTGGCTACCCCGGCTGGCGTGTGCGTTGATGCATCTGGGAATGTCTATATCTCTACAATTGGCGATGGAAGGGTACGTGAAGTTATTTCAGGAGTTATCTACACATTTGCCGGCAATGGCGCTTCCGGCTTTTCCGGCAATGGCGGCCCGGCGGCATCGGCGGAGTTGAATAGGCCCATTGGCATATGCTCAGATCCTTCCGGCAATGTCTATATCGCTGACAATAATAATGCTCAGGTAAGGTCTGTAACTTCGGGAACCATTAATGCGTTTTGCGGGAATACCGTATCAGGATATCTGGGGGATGGCGGTCTGGCAACGGCTGCAGAGATAGACGAAGCAACGGATGTTAAGGCAGACAATGCTGGGAATCTATATGTTACTGATTTTTACGAGAAAATAAGAGTTGTAAATACTGCCGGTATCGTTAGCACATACGCCGGTGGTGGTGCATCTCTCAGCAACGGCGTTGCAGCTACAGCCGCAAGCATGAGTCCCAATAGCACAGCCATAGATGTCGCAGGCAATTTGTATATAGCCGATTTAGATAATAACCGCATTCGTAAAGTAAACGCCGCAGGCATTATTACCACTATTGCCGGCACTGGAGTAGCAGGATACGGTGGTGATGATAGCGCAGCTACCGCTGCAAAATTAAATGGCCCGGCAGGCGTAGCGGTAGATGCAAGCGGCAATGTGTATATAGCAGACGATTACAATGCCAGGATCAGGAAAGTAAACGCTGCCGGTATTATCACTACCATAGCAGGAACAGGCGGATATGGATATGGCGGGGACAACGGCCCTGCAACTGCCGCACAATTATATGCGCCGCACGGAATTGCAGTAGATGTATCCGGCAATGTATATATCTGTGATGATTTAAATGATGTCATCAGAAAAGTAAATTCGGCTGGTATAATTACTACAATAGCCGGAACAGGAATGCCGGGTTATAGTGGAGATGGAAATGCCGCAACTAACGCTCAGTTAGATAGACCTTATGGCATAGCGTTAGATATTTCTGGCAACATTTATTTTACAGAGTGGAACAACAATTGTGTTCGTAAAATCAATACAGCTGGCATTATTAATACAATAGCAGGCGGAAATGCTACTCTTGGTTTTAGCGGCGACAACGGGCCTGCAACAGCAGCTGATTTCCACATCCCAATTGGTATTGCCATTGATAATTCAGGGAACATTTTTATTGGTGATAGTTATAATAATCGGGTCAGGAAAATAAGTTCATCAGGTATTATTACAACTTATGCAGGAATAGGAACAGAAGGATATAGTGGCGATAATGGGCCAGCCATTGATGCAGAATTATATGGACCAGTTGGCGTTACAGTAGATGCTTCAGGTAATTTATATATCGCTGATTATGGAAACGGCCATATAAGGTTTATAAGAAGTACTGAATCGGTAAATACGGTCAATAATGTTAAGGACAATATTAGTGTTTATCCTAACCCTTCTAATGGGTTATTTGTGGTAAATATCGCATCGAACACAAATGAGAAGATAATTATTACCATTACAAATGAATTGGGTGAAAAGACCAAAGAAATATCTGCAACTACAAATCAAGCTTTTGAAATAAATATAGATGTACCATCGGGCATATATTTTCTTACGGCTACTACTAGTTCGGGAACAGCTACAAAGAAAATATTGATCAATAAATGCTGCTAAAACAATTAAACATTCAAAAATCTAATTAAACATGAAAAGCAAAGTAATCTTTTTATTCGCTTTCTTAATAAGCTGCTCATTCCTTGCTCACGCCCAGATCATCACCACAGTCGCTGGCGATAGCACACAAGGTTATAATGGTGATAATATCCCTGCCGTTAATGCGGAATTATATTATCCTACCGATGTTGCAATCGATGCTTACAAAAATGTCTATATTGCTGATGGCAAAAATAATCGAATCCGTAAAATTAATTCTTCAGGAATCATTACAACTATCGCTGGCACAGGAGTAGCAGGTTATAACGGCGATGACATAGCAGCTACATTGGCTGAAATAAATTATCCTTCCGCTTTAACTTTAGATGCTTCTGGTAATATCTATTTCTGTGATGACCACAATTTTCGTATCCGAATGATTAATACCTCCGGTGTAATTACCACAATTGCCGGAACAGGAACATCTGGTTACAATGGAGATAATATTTTGGCTACATCAGCCCAAATAACTACTTCTGGTGGTATTGCAGTAGATGTAGATGGGCACATATATATAGGCGATAATGATAATAATAGAATTCGGCAAATCAGTTCTGCAATTCGCGGTACAATTACTACCATTGCAGGTACTGGAAGTCCAGGACATTCTGGAGATGGAAGTCCTGCCACTAACGCAGAATTAAATAATCCTACAGGGGTAGCAATAGATGGCATAGGCAATATATATATTGCCGAGTTTGGTAATAAATGTATTCGCAAAATTAATGTAACAGGTATTATTTCTACTATTGCCGGAACAGGAACAAGTGGGTTCAGCGGGGATAACGGGCCTGCAACCATTGCAGAATTATCCTGGCCAAATGGACTGAAAGTTGATGCCTCAGGAAATATTTTTTTTGCTGATGTCTATAATAACCGCATTCGTAAAATTGATAATTCAGGTATCATCACGACAATTGCAGGAACTGGTGCAGGAAGTTTCAGTGGAGATGGAGGGCTTGCAATTCTTGCTGATTTAAATGGAGTAGAAGGTTTAGGTATTGATAATACCAATAATATTTATATTGCTGATTGGGGAAATGACCGTATCCGGTTTGTAAAAAGCACAGTATCTGTAAAGAATCAAAATCTTGTTGATGATAATATTAGTATTTATCCAAACCCATCTAACGGAATATTTACCGCAGATATTATGTCAACTGCAAATGAAACTGCGACAATTGTTGTTACAAATATTTTGGGCCAAAGAATCAAGGAAATAACAACACTCACTAATCAACTTTTAGCAATAACAATAGACGTACCTTCAGGTATTTATTTTCTTACGGCTATTACAAATAACAATGCAGTAAGTAAGAAAATATTACTCTATCGGTAAGACTGGAATAAGCACCAATAATAGAGCATAAATATATTATTGTTTCATAATTAATATTATGAAGCAGGGAATCTTTTTCTTTTTTTCACCCAAAAAACAATCATCGTATGACAAGATCAATTTTCCGCAGACGAGTGCAAAAGCAATTCATACTGCTTGCGGAACAAAGTCCTGATCATTCATCTCGAGGTGCCGAAGGCATTAAATTCTACGCTAATATTACTCAAAATACATAATAAAAAACAGCTATTTCGGGACTTCGCCCTCACCAGCCAACCTCATCACATATACCACCCTAAAAATCAATCACTTAACACCGAAAAAAAATCTATCATAGACCGCTGGCTGTCTATCATACTACTAAAATCGCACTATCATAGAAAGTTCTTTTGCAAAAATCAAAAATCTGTATGACCTTTATGCCAAAAAGCCCAAATTAGAACTAAAGGATGAATTTATATTATATGCATTCAGTATAATCATTTAATCAGGTTAATCAGCGGTTCAGACAATTACGCAATACTATTTCCAATATCTCCCTCTCTTTCGGAAGTCTATCTCGATTTTTTCATCGGTAAGGGTCGGGGTGAGGCCAAACATTTCCGATGATTTAGGCAAGTGAAAATTAATATTATGAAAATCTATAATTTATTGTGTTTTTATAATGTGTTCGGTTTTTGTCCAGAAAATGACCGGTTTTTGTTCAGCTTTTGTCCGGAAAATGGCCGGTTTTTGTTCAGTTTTTGTTCGGAAAAATGAGCCTTCGAATTTATAAACGATTGAAAATCAATAAAATAAAATAAAAGCCATCCCGGAAAAAAAATTTTTTTCCCGTTTTTGTTCAGAAATCCTCGTTTTTTATCCCGGGCACTCAGCATAATCAAAAATCATACGAAATCATGGTTCAGACATTTTAATCCAGTAATTTTAACCAATGCCGGAAACCTCCATCACAGAGTTTATAGATACCAGTAACTCCATTTTTCAGAAAGCGGTAGCCTTTGTAAAAGATACCAACGAAAATCTTTTTCTTACCGGCAAGGCCGGCACAGGCAAAACCACTTTCCTGAAATACATCCGGGGACAGGTAAGCAAGCCATGCGCCATAGTTGCGCCTACTGGTGTAGCGGCCATCAATGCCGGTGGCGAAACCATACATTCATTCCTGCAATTGCCATTCGGGCCGTTTGTACCGGGCTCTGCGGGCGGCTTCAGCAGGTCGGCAGATGGTACGCAGGACAAACACTCCCTGCTCGCCAACCTCCGCCTCAAAGAAAGCAAAATAAAGCTCCTCCGCAAACTCGAGCTGCTCATAATAGACGAAGTAAGCATGGTGCGCTGCGATCTCCTTGATGCTATGGACCTCGTGCTCCGCCATGTGCGCAAAAACTGGGCGCAGCCTTTCGGCGGGGTGCAGATGATCTTCATCGGCGACCTCTTCCAGCTACCTCCAGTAGCGCCCGAAAACGACTGGGAAATCCTGCGCAACTATTACGCAAGCCCCTATTTTTTCGACTCAGTGGTATTGCGGCAAGACCCACCACTCTACATCGAACTGAAAAAGATCTACCGCCAGAAAGAACAAACATTCATAGACATCCTCAACCGCATAAGAAACGGATTAGTGCTACAGCAGGACATTGAAATACTGAACCGTCGCTTCGATCCCGCCCCGCAAAAAGATAGCGGCTATATCATACTGTCCACCCACAACCGCATAGCAGACGCCATCAACCAGGAGGCGCTCGATAAATTAACCGCCAAGGCGCACACATTCAAAGGCACTATCCAAAACGAATTCAATCCTAAAAACCTGCCTACCGAAGAAGTGCTGTTATTAAAAGAAGGCGCCCAGGTAATGTTTGTAAAAAACGACCTGCAGACACCACGGCGGTATTATAATGGCAAGATAGCCAGGATACATAAGATAGATGCCGAAGGGATCTGGGCAACATTTCCCGGCGATGAAAGCGCTGATCCTTTATTGCTGGAATTAGAGACGTGGAAAAATATGCGCTATACACTCAACCAGCAGAAAGGTGAAATTGAAGAAGAAGAATCAGGCAGTTTCACACAATATCCCATCAGGCTGGCCTGGGCAGTAACCGTGCACAAAAGCCAGGGGCTTACCTTACAGAAAGCCGTGGTTGACCTCAACCAGTCTTTTGCGCCGGGACAGGTATATGTGGCGCTCAGCCGCTGCACCAGCATGGAAGGCCTCGTGCTACGCAGCAAAATAAACATAGACAATGTTATTGTTGATCCGCGCGTTGTTGATTTCGCCCAATCAGAAAATGAGGAAGATGAACTCGAAGAGCTCCTCGAACAGAGTATGCGCACAACAGCGGCAGCAAGGCTTTGCAAAGTATTCTCTTTTACTGAATTACTGGCTCATAACGCGCAAATGCTCCCCGATATTATGAAACGCAAAACAGGGGATAAAGAAAAAAACATACTGCTGCACGATAAGATCACCACTGCATTAACTAAGGCTGAAGGCCATGCAAAAGCATTTCACAAAGAGATAAACACATTAGCTGCACAGGCAAATTTTGAACAGCTCTACGAACGGAAAAAAGCGGCAATAAAATATTTTTCGGAGCAGGTCTTAACACCGCTTATAGCCGCTGTGGAGGCCCATATCACATCATTGGGCACACTCACCAAAGTGGCAAAACAAGTAAGGGGCTGGAAAGAAATGAAAGAGCTGCTCAAACAAAAAGAGAACGAAATAAAAAAGTGCTGAACCAAAACATTAACCATGATAAACCCGCGAAGCAACGATCAAACCATTTTTAATTTCCAGCACCTCCGCTACAAGCATGTCTGGTTCATTATCCACACGGCGAATGTATTCCATAAACACCCGCTCATCATTTTCTGTTAGTGTTGTCGGTGTATATTGAAGCGAAGGCAGCCGGTCAAAAGCATCGCGCCACCAGGCCCTGAGCGCGGCTTTGCCGCTTACCATCCCATTGGTTTCAGGTTGGCGCATCTTTAATTTGGGACTGTAATGCCGGGCATCCTCGTGATACAAAGCCAATAACTTTTCAAGGTCATGTTCATTAAATGCATCAAACCACTGAGTAGCTATAAAAATATTTTCCTTATGCCGGACCATAAAATAAATGAAAGTACTATGCTGTTAAAACGATCTATGAAAACACCGCAGTACAGGCTCAATTCAACTTAGCAGGCGCCACCAGTTGGAATTCAGGAATAGCTACTTTCATCTTCCTTTTGTTGGAGAGGTTCTCCACCACATAGGTGCCATACATTTTACCAATGTCGCTGTTCAGGTTTGCAGCAGAGGAATATTGATAACTGTCTCCCGGCGCTATTACCGGTTGTTCTCCTACCACCCCCTCGCCTTCTACCTCGCGGTGTGTTCCATTGCTGTCAATAATGTGCCAATGGCGGCTCAGCAACTTTAGAGTGTTAGCGGTACGGTTTTCGATAGTGATCCGGTAAGCAAATAAATATTCTGAATTCAACGGGTTAGAATGTGCCGGCTGATAAAAGGTTTCAACCATAATATTTACCCCTTCTGTTACCTTTTGCACCATAATATTACTAATTAGCCATACAAAGTTATGGAAAAACCTGTTTGATCTGTATTAAAATTTCAGGTGCTCTTTTATTGCATCCATTACCAGGTCCCGCTCATATCCCTTCTGTACCAGGTACCTGTATAGTTTCGATTTACGCTTTACCGGGCTTTTTTCTCTCTTTAATTCACTGATCTTCTTAACAACCAACTTACATAATGTTTTTGTATAATTTGTTTCGTCTATTTCTTTCATTGCTTTTTTGATGCAATAATCAGATATCTTACGGAGCTTCAGTTGCTGCTTTATTTTCTCCCTCCCCCATTGCATCATCCGGAATTTACCTCCGGCATACGCCCTGGCAAAGCGCTCCTCATTCAATACCCCAGACTCAATTAATGAAGTCAATAGCTGCTCCGCTTCACCAGGCGTGCACCCCAGCTCATACAGTTTATTGCGGGCCTCCATATGACAGCGTTCCTGGTACTTACAATAATGAAGAATAGCAGCCGCAAACTTATCCTGACTTGTTTTAAGCTGTTTCCCATCATTATCCACATGTTGAACTGTATTCATGCTTACTATGCTGCCAATTTATTTGTTCAATTATTATACTAAGTTTAACCCTGCGCTAAATACATTGTTCCCCGTAACAAGGGCCCGATTGTTCATCGGGAGGGGTTCAGGGGTGTCGTTTAGGGGTGTTTATCTCCCCATAAACACCATCAATATCTGCACATCGCTTGGGTTTACACCGCTGATGCGGCTTGCCTGCCCAAGAGTTCTTGGCTTTATTTTGGTTAGTTTCTGGCGGGCTTCTGTCGAAATAGCTGATAATTTGTCGTAATTGAAGCTTTCAGGGATCAATAGATCCTCCAAACCAGACATTTTCGTAACTAATTCGTGCTCTTTTTCTATGTACACATCATATTTGACCTGTATCTCCACCTGCTCCAATACCAAAGGATCTGTTTCACCAATGGCTGCACCAAGAGCGGGAATAGCAGCTATCATTTCCTTTAACCCTATGCCTGGGCGTAGTAACAACTTTGCTGCGCGGATTTTTTCATTAAGCACAGACGAGTTGTTATTTTCCAGAAGCCCCATAGTCATTTCCCTATCTACCGTGAACTCTGTTAATATTTTTTTGATTTTTTCCACCTTTTCTTTCTTTTCATTCACTAAACGAAGCCGTTCATCTGATGCCAGGCCTATTTTATGGCCAAACCCGGTTAGCCTAAGGTCTGCATTATCCTGCCGGAGCAGGGTGCGGTATTCGGCCCTGCTGGTAAACATCCTATATGGTTCATCTGTTCCTTTATTGATCAGGTCATCAATAAGCACGCCTATATATGCATCGCTCCTTTTCAATACCACCGGTTCTTCCTCTTTGGCAAGACGGCTGGCATTTATTCCTGCCATCAATCCCTGGCATGCAGCTTCTTCGTACCCGGTAGTCCCATTTATCTGCCCGGCAAAGAAAAGATTGTGTATCAATTTAGTCTCCAGCGTAAATTTTAGCTGTGTTGGCGGAAAATAATCGTATTCTATGGCATATCCCGGACGAAAGAACTTACAATTTTCAAAACCTGGCACCATTTTCAGGGCTTTGAACTGCACATCTTCCGGTAATGACGTGCTGAACCCGTTCACATATATCTCTACCGTACTCCACCCTTCAGGCTCAACAAACAACTGATGACGATCCCTATCTGCAAAACGGCTTATTTTATCTTCTATACTGGGGCAATACCTCGGCCCGCTCCCTTTTATCCGCCCCTGGTACATTGGCGACTGTTCAAATCCCGTTTTCAGTATCTCGTGTACTTCCGGGCTGGTATATGTGACCCAACAGCATCTTTGCTCCTCTGGCTTTATGCGCTTTATTGGCAAATAAGAGAACCCCACCACTTCATCATCACCATTTTGTACTTCCATTTTGGTATAATCCAGGCTTCTCCCGTCCACCCTTGGGGGGGTGCCTGTTTTCAGGCGGGCGCTATCGAAACCCATTTCCACTAATTGTTCCGTAATACCAGTTGCGCCCTTTTCTCCTATTCTCCCACCGCCAAACTGCTTCTCCCCTATATGTATAACCCCGTTCAGGAAGGTTCCGTTGGTCAGCACAACACATTTCCCCCTGATTTCCTGTCCCATCCCGGTTACCACCCCTTTTATTGTTCCACGTGAAACAATCAACCCTTTTACCATATCCTGCCAAAAATCAATATTGCTTGTTTGCTCCAGTTTTTCTCTCCAGGTCGTTGCAAAAAGCATACGGTCGTTTTGCGTTCGGGGGCTCCACATCCCAGGCCCTTTCGATTTGTTGAGCATTCTGAACTGTATTGTACTTAAATCGCTTACAATACCGCTGTAACCGCCAAGAGCATCAATCTCACGAACAATCTGACCTTTAGCAATACCACCCATCGCCGGGTTACAGCTCATTTGGGCAATGGTTTGCATATTCATAGTAACCAATAGCACTTTTGAACCCATATTCGCGGCGGCGGCGGCGGCTTCACAACCCGCATGGCCGGCGCCAACAACAATAACATCATATTCAGGAAACATGGACGCAAAGATACGATTGATACAGGATATGTAGAAAGGCAGCTAAATATATCTTGGTAAAGAAGTAAAATACACGAAGATGGTTTGTTCCACGTGGAACAAAAATATTTTTGTCTATTAACAATTTTGTATGAAATATTCCGTTATTTTGTATGCGCATGTACAGACCATATAAAATATTAACCGGGGTCCTGCTTCTCTTAGGGCTAACCCTTATTTCTATTTGTGGTCGAGGGCAAAGCAAAACAAAGCTAGCTAACAAAAAACACGGCATAACAATAGGCTTTCAATCCGGGCGAGAAGTGTTACAGAACCAATCTTCTTTATTCAATAACAAACAAAGTAAGATGCTGTATGGAATAAACCACAATCTTGTTTTAAGAAAAGCCATTAAGCCTCATTTTAAATTTGAGACGGGTGTTACATATAGCGAGTTCCAGAATCAGGCTTTTATTCAAAAGGATAGGTCCAATCATTCCCTGAAACCATACAGCTTGTCTTTGCCAGCAACGTTGCAATATTTTTTTCTCCCTGAGAAATGCAGGTTACACCCCTATTGCGGGGCAGGCCTGCAATACAATCTCAATATTGCATCCAATACTATCTCTCCGTTTTCAGGAGATGCCCCTTCTGCAACATCAGTAGTAGGCTCAGAGAATGGAACTAAGTATATTAGTATTTTATTCACACAAGGTATAACATACGAGATAAACACAAAGATCCAGGTAACACAATCCTTCCATTTTATTCCAAGCAATAATAATAAAACATTTGGCATAGACCTTGGTGTTGGTTACACCATACCTTAATGTTCCTGATCTTTTTTTATTTATTACATTTTGTTCCTCCGAACCTCCTCCCAATCCGGATTAACCAGGGTATTTATGGCTAATATCCCACACAACAAACTTATCAGCCACGAATAGAAAACGAGCGTCAATTTTTTTGCGAAATTCACCCCCCGCTTTTTCTTTCTTATTTAGCTTTGAATTCACAGGAATTGTGTTGTATTGGTTTTTGTTTATTCCAAGACAAATAAAACTATTAGGTGTGAATAAATCTTCTTTAGCTATAAGATAATGCGAGTTTATCGCTCTTTTGCATCTTTTTCGTATGTGCTTAAAAGCGGGAATCAAACATAAAATATTCTACTCAAAGTACCAAAATGTTTATTAAAATCATGCAAGCAAAATCGCACTGGATTTTGTATTGTTATCTTATCTATTATAAATAGTGTAAAGCTTTATGTTTATTTAAGCAGTTATTTATATGTGTTTTATCCGTCTGTGACGATTGGGCCAATAAATATAGAAACAGCAAAAGCCACCAAATGGTGGCTTTTGCAAACAAAACGATTGGGGATTTTATTTTATTATTGTAAATTTCTTAGAGGCGTGCATACCATCTGCTGTAATTAATAAATAATAATTCCCAGAATGCATTGAAGCGGTATTTATGGAAAAAGTTTCACTAAGCACATTATTGTGCTTTTCCATGCTTACTGCCCTACCAACAGCATCAATAACCTTGTAGGTAACCGAGTTTGCCATTTGACCCAAATTGATCGAAACATCTACGTGATCTGAGGCGGGATTTGGAAATAACGAAACATTATCAATAACCTTCGCCTGATTTTTTACACCAGTATGGTTAACAGGTAAAGTGGGATGAGTTGTGGTGGTAAATGCAATGGAAGGAGTTAATCCTAAAACACTCGTCCAGGAAAAAGAATCAACAACACTCACAAAAGATACTCCGGCAAAAGGAAGTGGGGGCTCTGCTTGTGCGGGGGTTGATGTTGTTGCAAGCGACTCTCCGGTAACAGTATTAGCAAAATTTGAATAATCGAGATATTGCCCCCCATTATCCCACCATCTTCCAAACACCCTTGGATATGCATTTAAGTTACCGTCAATACCCAAAAATAAAGTGTCTCCGGGAGCTCCCGACGGTGCAGGCAGATCAATAGCTATATAATACCACGTATTGGCATTCAGATAAGTAATCGTTGGCGTATCATTTGTGGGATCATTAAAATACGTCTGAGTAATCGTTCCTCCAGACGTATCAAC
>Ga0302185_10000857_pt1 | contig 22443 bp, 22 predicted proteins | sample II_Bog_E1_1_FD_200231 | JGI IMG/M metagenome (GOLD analysis project Ga0302185, IMG submission 200231) | Peat permafrost microbial communities from Stordalen Mire near Abisko, Sweden - II_Bog_E1_2 | ecosystem: Environmental > Terrestrial > Soil > Wetlands > Peat | place: Sweden: Abisko... | reverse complement strand
AAATTTCTTTTTCACATACTCCTGCGAGTTATGCAAAATAACCGGCTGCAGTTTAACATTACCGGGCTTGTAAACACCATGAACGTTACCAAATGCAGCGGCGACGGTAAAGCGGGAGCTGATTTTTGAAAGCTCCTCGTACGAATAAGCTACATCTTCCGGCTGTGTATATAAGCGGGAGCTGTCCACACCTGAATTATCCACGCCATCTTCTTCGCCACCGGTCACGCCCAGTTCAATTTCGAGTGTCATACCCATTTTGGCCATGCGCGCCAGGTATTTGGCGGATATTTCAATGTTTTCGTGCAGCGGTTCCTCAGAAAGGTCAAGCATATGCGACGAGAACAGTGGTTTTCCTGTTTCAGCGAAAAATTTCTCACCATGATCCAGCAAACCGTCTATCCAGGGCAAAAACTTCATTGCCGCATGGTCGGTATGCAGAATTACAGCAATTCCATAATGCTCAGCAAGCAGATGAACGTGTTTCGCTGCCGAAACTGCACCCAGGATGCAGGCCTGAAGCTTGGAATTATCTAATGATTTACCGGCATAAAACGCAGCGCCTCCATTTGATAGTTGGATAATAACGGGCGAGTTAACCGCCTTTGCAGTCTCCATTACCCCATTGATGGTATTTGTACCCGTAACGTTTACGGCAGGTAAAGCAAACTGATGCTTTTTTGCGGCTTCGAACAGCGCCTGTACCTGGTCGCCGTGCAGCACGCCTTTATAATTTTTTAAATCCATTTATTTTGAAATTGGCTTGCGAATTTAGGAATTTTTAACCTTTTAGCTACACAAATAGCAGAATTAGAAACTTGATGATTAAAACATCATTATTTGCATTTATCTTAAAAACTACAGCTAAATGCCTTGTTTGATTTGTATTTCCTTAAAACTCCAACGCTTAACAGCGCGCTAAATTGGGGTGCAAATTTTAAATTACTGTTGATTTAGTTTTAACATTAGCGCAAATCTTCAGCGTAATGACTCATATCTAAAATATTTCGTTTCTTTGTAGTCAATTTGAAAGACTTAGATTTAGATATGGCTTGGTTTAAACGGGAAATCAAAGGGATAATTACGACCACGGAAGAAAAGAAAGAGACCCCCGACGGGATCTGGAATAAATGCCCTGAATGTAAAAAACCACTTCACTATTCCGAACAAGTCGAAAATCAATACGTTTGCCACTATTGTGGCTACCACATGCGTATTGGTTCAAAGGAGTATTTCTCTATCCTTTTTGATAATAACGAGTTCAAAGAGCTGGATGCCAACCTGGTATCGGGCGACCCGCTGCATTTTGAGGACACCAAAAAATACACCGACCGCCTGAAAGAAACCATCAAAAAAACCGGCCTGAAGGATGCTATTCGCGCTGCACATGGCAAAATGAACGGCCAGGAACTGGTCATCGCCTGTATGGACTTTAATTTTATAGGCGGATCGATGGGTTCGGTTGTGGGTGAAAAAATTGCACGCTCTATCGATTATAGCATCTCGCATAAAGTTCCCTTCCTGATGATCTCCAAATCTGGGGGCGCGCGCATGATGGAGGCGGCCTTTTCGTTAATGCAAATGGCCAAAACCTCGGCGAAGCTAGCCTTGTTAGCCCAGGCCAAAGTTCCTTATATATCATTACTCACCGATCCAACTACCGGTGGCGTAACTGCCTCATACGCCATGCTGGGCGATATCAATATCGCTGAACCGGGTTCGTTGATAGGCTTTGCCGGCCCGAGGGTAATAAAGGAAACTATTAAAAAAGATCTGCCAAAAGGATTTCAAACTGCTGAATTTGTGCAGGAGCATGGTTTCCTTGATTTTATTGTCGACCGCCGGGAAATGAAAGAAAAATTATCTTCCTTTTTGAAGATGATGGTTAGTTGAGGTTAGTAATCAGAGATTAGATTAGAGATTAGAAAAAGTCGACGATCTGATTCTTTCCAATCTCTAATCTCCAATCACTGGTCTCTCTATTTGAACACTCCGGCAACCGCACTGGTATCGCCGTCGGCCCCTTCACTCAATTCATCATAATTGGGTCCGTTGACGGTGTCATCTCCGCCTTTATAATTTTTCGATTTGCCATTATCTATAAAAGCACCGTTCTTATCCGTTTCATTTGTTTTGGAAGCATCCTCAAGAGTCTTGTCCTGCTTTTTTCCAGGCCCGCTTTCATTGGTTTTCATAATTCGATTTTTAGTTGCACAAATGAAAAAGAACGGTTAGCCGACCGGCTAACTGTTCTTTTTCCATAATTAACTTATTTTTGGAAATTACTACAGGATCAACCTTCCGTTCCCGGCTCGTGTCCCAGCATCCTGCCGGTAGTACGTCCTTGCCGGCGGCTCACAAAATCTGTTTTTGCATTACCCACTGAAGGGAATTCGTGGTGGGCCGGTGGAGTTACATCAATACTTTCGCTGTAGGATGTATCCGCGCCGCCTTGTTGCTGTTCCTGTTCTATTTCATGGGGATAACCGGATTTTTCCTGTTCGGATTGTCTTTTTTCCGGAATTTCGTTCGGACGGTTGTGTTCCGGGCGTTCCGGGTTTTTCTTTGGATCTTCGCTATTAGATTTCATAGGTTTATTAATTTATAATTAATTAAACCATCGAATAAGGCATTTTGTTTTACAAATTGTAAAACAAAAAGGAAAATCTGACTCACGATTTTCGACCCAAGACTATTGACTTATGATTTAGGCGTTCACCATGCAAAGTTCACGTACTTTGGCAACAGTATAGTCGATTTCGTCCCTGGTATTATATTTAGAGAACGAAAACCTTACCGATGGCCGTGATGGGTTAGCCCCAATAGCGGTTAAAACATGCGAACCTATATCCGTCCCAGAACTGCAGGCGCTGCCGCCGGACGCGGATATACCTGCAATGTCGAGGTTAAATAGCAGCATATCGGCCATCTCCATTTCCGGGAAAGAGACATTTAATACCGTATACAAACTTTTGGCTGGGTCTGTCTCACCATTAAAGCCGATACCGGGTACCTTCTCAAGCAGTTGCGCCATCATATAGGATTTCAGGCCCTGTATATGCTGTTGGTGCTGGTCCATTTCGGCGTAAGCAATTTCAAGCGCTTTTGCCAGCCCTACAATCCCATAGATATTCTCGGTCCCGCCGCGCATATTTCGCTCCTGCGCGCCGCCGTAAATAAGCGGCTTTATTTTTATGCGGTGATTAACGTTTAAAAAACCCACGCCTTTGGGCCCGTGCAGCTTATGCCCGGCGCAAACCAAAAAATGTGTTTTCAAGTTGCGAAGGTCGTGTTTGTAATGGCCCATAGTTTGTACCGTATCGCAATGATAGATGGCGTTATAGGCCTCGCAAAGGTCTCCAACGCGCTCCAGGTCCGATAAGGTGCCGATCTCGTTGTTAGCATGCATCAGCGAGACGAAGCTGCGGTCGTAGTCCTTCAACAAAGTCTCGAGGTTATCGTAATCTACGTTGCCCTTTTCATCAACATTAACAAAACTTAGTCTTATTATCCCTGATTTTTCGAGGGCCTCCATTGTGTGGATAACCGCATGATGCTCCAAACGGCTGGTAATGGCATGTTTAATGCCGTGGTCGACGATCCCGCAACGGATGGCGGTATTGTCTGCTTCGGTACCGCTGGACGTAAAAAATATCTCCGCAGGCGAGGTATGCAGCAAATTAGCGATCGTTTTACGCGACCGTTCAATCAACGTCCTCGCTTCCCTCCCATGGCCGTGTATGGATGACGGGTTGCCATAAGTGCTTTCCATCACCGCATACATCTGCTTTAAAACTTCAGGGTCAATCGGCGTAGTCGCCGCGTTATCTAAATAAACACGCATGTTGGTCAGTTAATGAGTTATTGAGTTTTGAATTATTGATTTAGTGGGTTGATAAACAACAGCACTCGACAAATCAATAATTCAATAACTCAATAACTATTTAAGTATCTCTTTTATATCCGCAATGATCTTATTTGCCAGGTTGTTTGCAACCGTTTCCGAATTTCCTTCCGAATAAATACGAATAATCGGCTCGGTATTCGACTTGCGCAAATGTACCCATTCTTTGTCAAACTCTATTTTCAGTCCGTCGATCGTGCTGTAAGGCTGGTTTTTATATTTTTCCTCGACCTGTTTCAGCAAGCCATCAATGTCCATTTCCGGCGTAAGGGTGATCTTATTTTTTGAGATAAAATAGCCCGGGTATGTGCTTCTCAACAAAGAGATCGGCTTACCGAATTTGGCCAGCTGGGTTAAAAATAAAGCAATCCCTACCAGCGCATCCCGGCCATAGTGTAATTCCGGGTAGATGATCCCGCCATTGCCTTCTCCGCCGATAACCGCGTGCACTTCCTTCATTTTATTTACCACGTTTACCTCGCCAACCGCCGCGGCATAATATTTGCAGCCGGCTTTTTCAGTCACATCGCGCAAAGCGCGTGTTGATGAGAGGTTCGATACCGTCGGTCCTTTCGTATTTTGCAATACGTAATCAGACACCGCCACCAGCGTATACTCCTCACCAAACATGTTGCCATCCTCACAAACAAAACACAACCGGTCGACGTCCGGGTCGACCGCAATACCCAGCTCTGCCCGTTTAGTTAACACTTCTTTCGACAGTGCCGTCAAATTTTCCGGCAATGGTTCGGGGTTGTGAGGGAAAATGCCGTTGGGCTCGCAATACAACTCATAAACAGTTGCAACGCCCAACGCCCTTAGCAAGGCGGGAACAAAAATACCGCCGGTTGAGTTAACACAATCTATCACCACTTCAAAGCCGGCTTTTGCTACCGCCTCCGCGTCAACCAAAGGCAAAGCAAGTATCCGGTCAATATGGTATTGCAGGTAATTGTTATCGTTGTAAACCTTACCGAGGTCATTTACATCAGCGTATTTAAAGTCGCTTCTTTCCGCGATATCCAGCACTTCAATCCCATCAGCATCACTGATAAATTCGCCATCAGCGTTCAACAGCTTTAAAGCATTCCATTGCTTTGGGTTATGACTGGCAGTAAGAATGATACCGCCAGCAGCCTTTTCCGCGGGCACAGCAACTTCGACAGTTGGCGTGGTTGACAAACCCAGATCGATCACATCAATCCCAAGGCCTTGTAAAGTACCCGTTACCAGGCTGTTTACCATATCGCCCGATATCCTCGCGTCGCGGCCCAGAACTATCTTTTTGACACCAGTTTTACCAACCGCCCATGAACCGTATGCCGAGGTGAATTTTACTATATCCAACGGGGTTAATCCCTCGCCCACCGCACCGCCAATGGTGCCCCTAATCCCCGATATCGATTTGATTAATGTCAAAGTTTAAACGTTTTCGGGGGCAAAAATAAAAATATTTAACCGAAGGAACCTCCCGGGCGGCAGCTTTTGTAATTTAATTTCAACATGCGCTTTTTTGACCGAAAGTGACAGGGTCAGTTTGTTCAAGTCCGACAGGATCAATCTGAATAAAAAACCCCACTTATTGGCAAAGATAAACCTATTGTTATCAGCCGCTGATCCGTATTTTTGCAGCTTCATATGGCAGGTCTCTACCTGCCTTTTGTGATAAGGTTTAGGTTAAAGCCCCCAAGCTGCGAGAGTAAGGGGGCTTTTATTTTTTACCCATTTGCACACCTGTTTTAAGCCACCTATAATTGGTTATATTTGCGCTTCAGCACCCAACAAGCAATGCCTGATTTTCTGTTACACTTCGACCGGCATGTATTCCATTTTATTAATCACGACCTGGCAAATCCATTTTTTGATGCGGTAATGCCCTGGCTACGCCACGCTGCTAACTGGATACCGCTTTACATCCTGACAATCATTTTTTGCGCATTCCGGTTTAAAAAAGCAGGTTTGGTGATTATTGTATTGATGGCTTTGACAGCGGGCTTTGCTGACTTCACCAGTGCCCATATCGCAAAAACATTGATAAAAAGGGCACGTCCCTGCCATGATCCTGTCGTTTCAAAAACTGCCATAATACGCGTCGATTGCGGAACAGGCTACAGTTTCCCCTCAACTCACGCAACCGACCATTTTGCTTTTGCATTTTTTGCAATCCTCGTATTTTATAAAAAATGGCGCTGGATATGGCTGTGGGGAATATTGTGGGCGGGCCTGATCAGTTTTGCACAGGTTTATGTAGGCGTTCATTTCCCCGTTGATGTCTTTTGCGGCGCGCTATACGGGGCTTTGGTTGGCTGGCTTTTTGCTGCGTTATTTTGGAAGATCAACAGCAAGTATAAGCTTAATTTCAATTAAAAGTTTCAAACTCCGGGTATTGATTGCTATTTTACAACAAACTTAATGGCATGAAGAAAATTGCGCTGTTGCTGCTTGCGTTTACAGTCCTTCCTTTTTTGGGACAAAGCCAATCAGCCGGCAATATTGCACATGAGGCATTTATGATTACCCGTATGGTAGATAAATTTCATGTGGATCCGAAGCCGGTTGACAGCAAATTTTCAGCGGCGGTATTTTCCGCGATGCTCGACAATGCCGACCCGGATAGAATTTATTTTATTAAAGGCGATATTGACAGGCTTGCTTCCTACCAAAAAACCCTCGATAGGGAAATATTGCTTTCAAAGACCGGGTATTTGAGCCTTTTTACAGCAATTTACGAAACACGCCTAAAAATGGCCGACTCCATGGTAGATATCGTAACCAAAAATCCATTCAATTTTTATTTAACAGGCAAACTTACCGCCGCCGAAGATACTACGGCGCCAGCATCCGTGGCGGCCATTCGGCAAAAACTGGGCAAAAAATTGCAGGCGGAGGTGCTCGATGACCTTGTTGATGGTCTGCCGGCCGACTTCAAAACATTAGGCCGGGTAAAACAAAAGGCTTACGTTGATAGTGCCGAAGCGCCCCTGCGCAAAAAGGCAGCGGCAACCTTAAAAAGAAAAATTGAAGAAATTCTCCAAAGCCCGCATGGAATAAGCCAATACGTCGGCGAAATTTATTGCGAAACCATCGCCTCCTGTTTCGACCCGCACACCGAATTCTTCCCGCCCGAAGAAAAGGAGAATTTTGAAGGGATATTGGGCAAGCAACGGTTCGAGTTTGGCTTTAAAATAAAAGGAGACAAAAATGGCGGCGTTTTTATCGACAACCTGGAACCGGGCAGCCCAGCCTTCCGGAGCGGGAAACTGAATAAGGGCGATAAATTTATGAGTGTGCAATGGGAAGGAAAAGAAGCCGTGGATGTATCAGCAATATCCGTGAACGAGATTGGCGAACTGCTCGACGAAAGCAACCACTCTGCGGCACTATTTACAGTCAAAAAGGCGGACGGATCGCTGGTAAAGATATCACTGCAAAAAGAGCAGGCAAGCAATACCGATGACGATAAAGTGAAAAGCTTTATCCTGAAAGGCGCTAACACGATCGGCTACATTTATTTACCCGTTTTTTACGAGGACTGGGATACCAACAACCAGGGCCTTAATGGCTGCGCAAACGACGTTGGCCGCGAGATATTGAAACTAAAAAAAGAAAATATCGATGGTCTTATCCTCGATCTGCGAAACAACGGCGGCGGGTCAGCTGAAGAAGCGACCGAACTGGCGGGGATCTTTATCGATGCAGGCCCTGTTCAGCAAGAAAAGGGACGAGATGGGAAGGTTTACACGCTGAAGGACATAAACCGCGGCACTATATATGATGGCCCGCTGGTTATTTTGGTTAACGGGTACAGCGCTTCAGCGTCAGAGATAGTTGCCGGTGCACTGCAGGATTATAACCGTGCCGTTATTGTTGGCGCCAACACATATGGAAAAGCAACCGCCCAAATCGTTTTTCCAATGGATACTACGGTAACTCCCGAAACCCTGCCCAGTAAACAGAGCGAAGACTATCTAAAAATAACGATAAGTAAATTGTACAGGATTAACGGAACTACTGCACAATTCACCGGTGTGCATCCAGATATTGTTTTGCCCGATCTGCTGGACGCTTATATCAGCAAAGAGGCTGATGACCCCTTCGCGCTTCGGCCAAACACTATTCAACCCAATAAGTATTACACGCCTTATCCCCCGCTGCCGCTTAAAGTTTTGGCGCAAAGCGTTCAGACCGAGATAGACACCAGCCATTATTTCCGGGCTGTTAAGCGTTTTGTGGCCGAATCCAAAAGTCAAAAAGCTGTAAAGGACATCTCGCTTAATTTAGTCGATGCCATAGCAGCCGAACATGCTGCTGGCGTAGATGATGAGGCCTTGATCAACACGGTCGCTACCAAAAAATTCACTATTAAAAGTGACCAATATGAAATGGCAAGGATGCAGGCGGATAGCTATTTAAAAGAGCTGAACGATGAATTCAGCCAGCAGGTACTTACCGATCCTTATATTAGTATAGCCTACGATGTGCTTGGTAAAGTAAAATCTCCGTGATATATTTAGCCAAAAATCGCGAATGAAAAAAATCTTTACCTTTTTGCTTTTATGCCTGGTTGTTATAGTTGGCCTTACAAAATCTGCAGTTGCACAGGATGATCCTGGCTCGTACATGAACGCCATCAGCAACGCACAGATGGACATGAACAAAAGTTACATGGCCTACATCAGTGCATCCGCGCACAGCAGCCGCAAACGAAAGATAGAGAAACTACGGTTGCAAACGGTAGATAACATTATCAACTGCCAGAATACTATCAATAACCTTTCGCCTTACAAGGGAGATAATTCCCTGCGGCAGAGTAGCGTTGATTATATACAGCTTTGTTATAAGATTTTTAACGACGACTATGCGCACATCGTAAATATGGAAGACATAGCCGAACGAAGCTATGACGAAATGCAGGCCTACCTGCTGCTGCAGCAAGCCACCAACGATACGCTTGAAATGGCCATATCACGAATAAAGAAAGCCGAGCAGTCATTTGCCACGAAATATAACGTAACCCTGGTGGACGAAAAAACAGAGTTGGGCGACAAAATGGAACAGACCGACCGGATGGGAAGATATCGCGATAAAGTTTACCTGCTGTTTTACAAATGCAACTGGGAAGACGGGCAGATGACCGACGCCCTTAACCAAAAAAATGTGACCAAAGTTGAGCAGGATAGGAACGCGTTGGATAAATATGCCATTGAAGGGCTTGCCGTACTGGACACGATGAAGACATTTGACAATGACGGATCGCTGGTAAACGCGTGCAGGCAGGCGCTTACTTTTTACAAAAGCGAGGCTGAAACGCAAATACCATCACTTACCGACTTTTTTTTAAAGGAAGAAAACTTTAATAAACTAAAGGCAGCAATGGACGCCAAATCAGAAAGTGAGCGCACACAGGCGGACGTGGATAATTACAATAAAGCTGTTAGCGATTTAAATAATGGCGTCAATACGTTTAACCAGACCAACAACGATTTAAATAACGGGCGCAACAATGTAAACCAAACATGGGAGGCGACTGAAAAGAATTTTATGGATATTCACACGCCGTATTATAAGTGATAGAAAACCGGTTAACCTCTGAATTTATCCAGCAAATCGCTTAACTGCCCGGCTTCCTCTTCAGTGAGGTTATTTTTAAGGACGTCTTTCGTTTTGAATTCCTCATCCATTTTAGCAAGGATATCCATGCCTTTTTCACTGATACGGATATCGACAGCGCGCCGGTCTTTTGAGTTGGTGCAACGGGAAACCAGCCCTTTCTGCACAAGCCGGTCAACAATGCGCGATGCATCCGACATCTTGTCCAGCATGCGCTCTTTCAACAAATTTATAGTTGCCGGTTTGGGATATTGCCCGCGCAGGATCCGCAGGATATTAAATTGCTGCTGGGTGAGGTTGTAGCGTTCAAACTGGCAGCGAAACGCATTAGTCAACCAACCATAGGTATAGGTGACGTTGATAACAGCTTTGTGATAGTTGTCTTCAAAATTGCTGCTTTGTATTTCGTCGTCGATCCGCATTAATCAATAATTAAATACAAATATCCTTATTTATTTCGGATTTTTCGCTTCGCTCAAGAAGCTGTTTCGAATTTTCGATGTCGGATTTTCTATTTCTTCGTTTTTTCCGTAATCCCAGGGGCAATGCAGGCATCTATTTTTGCAGCAGAAACCTCGTTTTAAATGATATTCGCGCGTAAAAACAAAATTACCATCCGCGTTTATATAGTAGTCAACCTTTTCTTTGAGCATTGTTACAACAGTTTCACCAAAATATTATCGCCAAATTGTTTTTTCAGATGAATGCCACTACCGTGCAGCGTCCAAACTTCCTTTGGTTTGGCTTTTTTTATGGTTAACAGGATATCGTCCCAGTCAACATGGTCCGAAATAAATAGCGTATCCTGCTCGTTCACCTGTAAATTCTTCCATCCAGAAGCAAACAACCGCTTCACACCAGTGGCCCTTAAATAACTGTCAAAAGTAAAGGGCGGGACCAAATAAATGTATTCTTCCTGGTTTTTCATCAGTTTACGGCTATAGACCTGGTACTTACCGGGTGGAAAGCCCGTCTTTTCATAAATGGCGTTGACCGGCATTATTTTATGATGTACCAATATCTTCTTTTGTGGCGCATAGGTAGTTATCAGGTTGATCAACCGCTGACTTTTACCTAACCCATAGGCGCCAAGCAGGATATTTATTTTGATATCATTCAGCTTTTGTATTTCGGCAACCGGATCAGGATGGATAATTTCGGGATTGGCAAAGGTGCTTTCAGTGATCAGTACATCTGTTTCAACCCATGCAAAAGGCTCGCAGGTAGCGTCGGCCTGTAGCTTATAGTCCCCAGTATATAAATAGCGTATACCCTGGTATTCCATCAATACCTGCGCCGAGCCGAGCATATGGCCGGCCGGAATCAGCCAAAGCTCCACGCCGCCGATAGTAAACGATTGATCATAGGGGACCACTTTCAGCTGTTTACCTGCATTTTTACCATAACGCAACTGCATAAACGCCGCAGTAGGCGCGGTGCAATAAACCGTATGATTACCGCTCACCGCGTGATCGGCATGCGCGTGTGAGATTACTGCCTTTTGTACCGGCTGAATGGGGTCGATATAAAAATCGCCGTATTTACAGTAAAGGCCGTTTTTGTCAAAGCAAAGAAAGTCTTGACGGATGTTCATTGGTTCATTGGTGGATAATGGTTATATCTGTCAAACGTTTTCTCGTAGAGACGCAAAATATTGCGTCTACAATTTCATGAACAAAACAATCCATGCAATTTTAAAACCTGCGGTATCACCAATTCCGAATCGTCATTCCTGATGAGGTGATCGGCCAGCTGCGCCTTTTTTTCTTCGGTAAATTGATGGGCTTCGCGTTTTTCAATTTCTTCGCGGCTCAGCCCATCTCTCTCCATAACCCTTTTTATCCGCATCTCTAATGGCGCTTGTACAAGTATAGTTTGATCGCATAGCTTATAAGAATCACTTTCAAAAAGAATCGCGGCTTCTTTAACTACATATGGCGCGTCTTTCGCTACATGAGCCATCCAGGCGTCAAAAGCCCTGAAGGTTGCCGGATGAACCATGCCGTTCAGCCGGGCTAAAGCGGCATCGTTGTTAAAAACAACCGAGGCAATGTGCTTCCGGTTCAGGCTGCCGTCACCAAAATAAGCGGCTTCGCCAAATTCCGACTTCAGTTCGTCGATCAGTTGCAGGTCATTAACCATTACCGACTTAGCCGCCTCGTCGGCATAAAAAACAGGGATGCCCAATACTTCAAATATTTTGCTGACAGTGGTCTTGCCACTGCCGATATTCCCGGTTAAGCCAATCTTCAGCATTATTTTTTCACGATAAAATCGATGTTTTGCGGTTCAATTTTTACGATTCGACAGTAGTCCGGCACCTTGGATATCTTTACCGGCAGTACGCGGTAGCCGCGTTGACGCCAAAGGTCAAAGTCGGCTGTGGCTTCAAAAAGGTCTGCATCCATATCGGCGTACCGGCCCAACGGTGTCATAAGTGTTATCTTAACCGTTTGCGGGAATATTTTTACATCGTCATTATCCCGGTTATTGATCAGTTTGACAGGGATTTGCAATACCTTTTCAGTTAACTCATCAACTGGTATATTCGCTTGAACATTTTTAGGGTAGATGCTCAAATTCCCTTCCCTTACGGGCTCAAGGTTAACATGGGTGTTAATATTTTCATCTACGCTATCCATCTTTAATGTGTCGGAGTTCCAGGAATTGATGCCGTCAATTAAATTGGCAGGGCCGTTGATAATAACATAAGCTGGATTGAGCGTAATATTACCCGACTGAAAAAACTGGCGGCGATATCTGATGGCGGTAACTAAATTAACCGGAATCCTTTTCACCCTACGGTTAGAAAAGTCGAAATAAAGTGTATCGGGCGTAAACAATATAATTTGTTTATCGCTTTCCCTTTTGCTATTGATCTGGTCTTTCTGTGCGCTTAGCACCACGTAGCTTTTATTTTCAAGGGATTGCAGGTCGACGGTTATTGGTTTGCCCCCGCCCATCCTTGAGAATACAGCGTCCCAGCCCGTGCCATTTACCGTTATCGCAACCGTATCTGATTGCAGCGAATGAAATGCACGCTTCTGCGGGGTATTTCTAAAATCCAAAACCGCTTTCGTGGTATAAGGTTTAGGGTTCGACAGCACCGCAACCAGCCACGCTATAAAAGCTATCACCAGGCAGGTGAAGAATGTTGATAATCTCCTTCGCTCGGTTGCCGATAACTTAAATAGTGCCATTTTTTAAGGTGAAAGGCGAATTTTAAGGCGAAAACTTAAAGGTTAAAGACGAAGGGTTGACGAGGTATTCGTTCTCCTTTTTAGAAGGCAAATTATACCATTTACATTCCACCTTTTACCTTTAACCCTTTACCTCTAACCTTATCTTATCATTTCTTTTCGACTGGCGGCGCATTTAGTGCTTTTGAAGCTTCTAATGAAATAGCCGATCTGTCGTGGCGTATTTTGCCGCCGCCTTCGGTTTCTATCAAAACGGTTGCATCGTTAATTTCGGCTATTTTCCCGTGCATGCCAGCGGTGGTTACAACCTTGTCCCCCTTTTTTAGTTCGGACACAAATTTCTTTTGGTCTTTTTGCTTCTTTACCTGGGGCCTGATCATAAAGAAATAGAATACCAGGGCGATCAACCCCAACATAATAAATTGCTGCGTGCCAAAACCTCCGCCTGCCGCCTGTAATAAAATAGTTGCTGTCATTTTTATCTGTTCAAATTAATTTTAGTTTGGGTTTACTTCGCCAATTAAGTGCACATGGTTATCTGCGGGGTTAGTGTTGGCGGTAATCGTTATCAGTTTATCCTGCAGGCCCATTTTGCCTTTGCTGTCAAACTTAACATGGATAATACCTCCGTCCCCCGGTTTAACAGGGCCCTTAGGCCAGGTTGGCGTAGTACAGCCGCACGAAGCATAGCCGTTTGTAATGATCAGTGGCGATTTACCTGTATTGGTAAATTTAAAATCGAAAGTAACAGTATCTCCGGGTTTGATCTTTCCGAAGTCATGCGTTTCCTTTTCAAACTTCATCACTGGCCCATCGGTGCCATTTCCCGTGGTGCTTGCAGTTGTTGAACTGTTGTTTGAGTTGCAGGCCGAAAAAAGCATTGCGGCTGCCAATAAGCTTAAAAACAGGGTTTTCATTGTTATTCTTCTATTAGTCCTCTGCCTATTTTGTTTATTTTATTTTCACTTTTTAGTTCGATCAAAATCTTGTCCAATATACCGTTAATAAACGAATTACTCTTCGGCGTACTAAACTCTTTGGATATTTCCAGGTACTCGTTAATCGTCACTTTAACGGGGATGGAAGGAAAATTGAGGAATTCGGCAATCGCCATTTTCATCAGCAGGGTGTCGATCATCGCTATCCGGTCGGGCTCCCAGTTCTGGGTTTTCGCGGTAATTAGCGCCTGGTATTCATCATTGTACCGAATGGTTTCTTCAAACAGGTTTACAATAAATTCGCGGTCTTCTTCCCAGTTGCCGGTAACTTCGGCCAGTTTGTTCTCGGCAGGGTTGTCGTAGGCAAAGTTTTTAAACGTTTTCGCAATCAAAGCCTGCAAAACGTCTTTATCTACCGGCCAGTATATAAACATATCTTCGAAAACCTGCTCGGCCAGCGATGATTTTAAAATGATTTTTTTAAAAATATGTTTGATGATATCCTTGTCTGAATGCAGGGTATCGCCTGTTTTGCTAAGGTATGCAGCATATTCCTCCGACTTTTTTAAGCTACTGAACAGGGTTTTTACCAATTCGGGCTCAAAGTCCCAGGCGACTTTGTATTTTTTTAGTCCGGCTAAAAATTCCTTGTTTTTCCGGAGTGACAAAATGAACCTGTTGCTCAATATCTTAACATCAGCATTCAGATCATCTGCGGTTGGCAGATGCTTATTTGCCCTGTCCTGGGCATCAATTTCTGCATAGCCTGTTACTTCCGTAATGAGGGATAACATCCAGATATACATTTCGTATACCTTATCAACGCCCTGCAATAAATTTTTTTCGTGTTGTTTGATATCGCCGCTGCGTGACTGATGATACGCATAGAGCGACTGCAAAACTTTTACCCTGAGGTGCCTGCGGTTTAACATGTTGGTAAGAACGATTTAACCCCTATTCTGTCATAGGGCTTGTTGTAAATTAATAGGTTGACTTCACTTTTTTAATATCCGCAATTCTTTTTTCAGCAATTTTATTTGCTGCCTCAATGGTCGATATATTTTCGGCCTTCGAGAGTTTCAGAACATTGCGCGTAGCTTCATAAATATTTTCGGTTAACTGCATCGTACGTTTTTTGCTAAAACCCATCAACTCCGAATAACAGTTTATTATACCACCTGCGTTTATAACATAATCAGGCGCAAACAAAATACCTTTTTCCAATAACATCCTGCCATGCAACTGTTCATCCTCCAATTGGTTATTTGCCGAACCCGCGATGATATTACATTTTAATTTTGCAATTGTTTGCGTGTTTATTGTTGCGCCCAATGCACAGGGCGCGTAAATATCGGCATCAATTTCAAAAATTGTATTATTTGAAACCGCTTCAGCGCCGTATTTTTTTGTAACGTGCGCTACGGCATCCTCATTTATGTCGCTGGCGTAAACTTTGGCGTTCTCATCGCGCAGCAGCCTTACCAGGTTTTCGCCTACATGGCCAATCCCCTGCACGATGATCGTTCTGCCGGTCAAACTATCGTTACCGTAAAACTCTTTCACGCTGGCCTTTATCCCCATAAAAACGCCCAGTGCGGCTATTGGCGATGGATCGCCGCTGCCACCGATCGACTCCGGAACACCCATTACATGCTGCGTTTCCATGCGGATATATTCCATATCCCTTGGATTGGTGCCAACATCTTCCGCCGTTATAAATTCGCCGTTCAGGTTCTTGATAAACCGTCCGAATTTACGCAGCAATGCCTCTGTTTTGTCTTTATGGGAATCACCGATGATCACCGCCTTTCCACCGCCCAGGTTTAAACCTGCGATGGAAGCTTTGTAGGTCATACTTTTCGACAAACGCAAAACATCATGTAAGGCATCCTGTTCGGTTTTGTAGGCCCACATGCGCGTGCCGCCCAGTGCAGGCCCCAGCGTGGTATCGTGGATAGCAATGATTGCCCGTAGTCCAGTTTCCGGGTCGCTGCAGTACACAACCTTCTTGTGACCAAACGTTTCCAGCTGGCTGAATATTGAATCGTGGGTTAGCGGTACAGGCATCAAAGTCAAAAAACTATTTTTCGGGCGACGGCAAAAGTAGGTGTTTTTTTAATAGTCGCAAAGTCCGAAAGTCGGAAAAGTCGGAAAGTACGAAAGAAAGAGTTGGGCGAGTGTTTTTAAATCGGCGCCCCGCTGTGATTTCACTTGAAAAATCAAACGTATTACCCTACTTTTGGTCTTCCGGACTTTTCCATCTTTCGGACTTTTCTGACTTTCGGACTTCGGACTAAAAACAAATGAAGGATCTAGCCTACCTCAATAAATTTTTCGTTAAATATATCTGGTGGCTCATACCGGGCGTGCTGTTCGTAATTATTTCGAATATTTTCGGCGTTTTGCCGGCGCAGGTGGTTAGGGTCGCCTTTGACCTGGTGACCGAAAATATCAGCACATACCAACTATTTTCAGGGTTTAACCGGCAGGGCATGATCTACGAGATATTCGGGGCCAGTCTTTTACTGTTTGGAATTTTGGTGTTGGTATTGTCGCTGTTGCGCGGCCTTTTTCTTTTTTTTATGCGCCAAACCATCATCGTAATGTCGCGGCATATTGAATATGACCTGAAAAACGAGATATACCATCACTACCAGGAATTATCGCTTGCCTTTTACCGTCGTCATAATACCGGCGACTTAATGAACCGCGTCACCGAAGATGTAAGCAGGGTACGTATGTACCTTGGGCCGGGCATCATGTATACTATTAACACCGTAGTTCTTTTTATAATGGTAATCTATGCCATGCTTGCTGTGAACGTAAGGCTCGCCGTTTTCTCGGTATTGCCGCTTCCCATCCTGGCGCTCATTATCTACTATGTAAATAACATGATTAACCATCGCAGCGAAAAAATACAGCAGCGGCTATCTATATTATCCTCATTTGTACAGGAAAATTTTTCAGGCATACGGGTAATTAAATCATACGTACGCGAAGCCTACGCCAGGAAAAGTTTTGCGGCGGAGAGCGAAAACTACAAAACCCACTCGATGGAGCTGGTTAGGGTGCAGGCCCTGTTCTACCCCCTGATGCTGATGCTGGTTGGCCTGAGCAATATTATTACGATGTATGTTGGAGGTATCGAGGTGATGAAAGGTAATATCACTACAGGTAATATCGCCGAATTCATTGTTTACCTGAATATGCTTACGTTCCCGGTGATCTCACTCGGTTGGGTTACGTCCCTCATCCAGCGGGCCGCTGCATCGCAAAAACGGATCAATGAATTCCTGCACGAAAAATCGGAGATAATTTCTCCAAATGTGGAGAAGCGCCCGATCAGGGGAAAGATCGAGTTTCAAAATGTAACTTTCACCTACCCCGAAACCGGCATCACCGCTTTAAAAAATGTCTCATTTGTTGCCAATCCCGGCGAAATGGTGGCCATTATTGGCCGAACGGGTTCCGGAAAATCAACTATTGCCAACCTGATCATGCGTATGTATGATTGTACCAGTGGTGATGTAATGGTAGATGGACAATCATTAAAAGAACTTAACCTGGAGGGCTATCGTTCACAAATCGGCTTTGTGCCACAGGAGGTTTTCCTTTTTTCAGATACAATTGCCAATAACATTGCTTTTAGTGCAGATGTGCTGGATATGCCGCGCGTTGAGCAAGCTGCGCGGGATGCTGCTGTTTATAGTAATATAGTTGAGTTGGAAAAAGGCTTCGGAACCCTGATCGGCGAACGTGGCATAACGCTGTCGGGCGGGCAAAAACAACGCGTTTCCATCGCAAGGGCTATAGTTAAAAACCCGCAGGCGCTGATTTTCGATGATTGTCTATCGGCTGTTGATACCCGCACGGAAGAAGAGATTTTGAATAATCTTGGCAGGAATATGGCTGGAAAAACGAGCATTATTATCGCCCATCGTATATCAACCATCAAAAATGCAGACAAAATTCTAGTATTAGATAACGGTGCAATCATTGAACATGGCCACCACGAATACCTGATGGATAAAAGAGGTGCTTACTTTGAGTTATACGAAAAACAACTGCTGGAAGAGGAAGAAAACGCCTGAATATTTACAGATTGTTAAAATAAAAGTTATAAAATTTTCAATAATATTCAATTTAATACTTGTACTTTGAAAATTTATTTATATTTATGCCAACCAAAACTAATTACGATAATTTTAAAATATGGGAGATTTTGACAACAGAGAACGTGAAGAGGTTTATTCAAAGAAGGTTAGAGCGGGGAAAAGGACTTATTTTTTTGATGTAAAGGCAACACGATCAAACGATTACTACGTTACTATAACCGAAAGCAAGAAGCGTTTGGAAGACGGGGTTTTTATTAAACACAAGATTTTTTTGTACAAAGAAGATTTTGAAAAATTCGCGGATGGCTTAAAAGACACCGTTGAATATATCAAGGCGAACCAGGAGGTAACGGAAAAACGCTACGAATACCATGAACCAACCGAAGTAGCCAATACTACTACATCAGACGACGATTTCTCGTTTGAAATATAATACCAACCAATCTAAAACTAATCAAACAAAAAAACCTATCCGATGGATAGGTTTTTTTGTTTGTTGTGGTCCACGTCCGATTTATCAGTGGTGTGCAGCTACCAGGCCTGCCAGCAAAGCAAATATGAATATCAGAACGTAAAGAGAGATTATTATAATGGTTAAGATGCCCGCAAGCTTAAAAAACGATTTTAGCTTGCCTAAACCTTGGGTTAAATGAAATTGATCGGTAAAAACGATCCCTTTTTTGATACGCACGGAGAACTGGTAAAGATAAAGTGCGAAGAAAAAGTATACTATATCTATTAGGATCAGAAAAACGGCGTAGACTCCGCCAATATAAGCAGGCAATTGGGCGTAGACGGGCGACAATTGCCCCAGTGCCGAGAATAACGTTCCTATAAACAGGGCTAAAATTAAAAACAAGCCGCACATCACAAATCCTACGATACCTAAAAAGCCAGCCCATTTGCCTGCTTCGCGTAAATAAGTTTGTCCTTCAAAGGTTAAAGCCAGGCCGGTTTCCGGGGCCGTTGGTTCTGTTGTTTCGTTTGTTTCCATCGTTTTTAAGGTTATAATTTTAAGTTTACTAAAGGTATAAAATTTTATAATTTGAAGAAACGATTTTTCAAAACTTACACATTTGTATTAGGTGATTTCGATAAGGGTTTCACTTTTCCGGATCCGGCGCTGTTTTTTCTTATATCTTTGCGCGATTTTGGGCTGGTACATAGTTCATAGTTGATAGTTCATGGCAGCGGCCACTTAAACTCTTTTCTACTATGTACTATCAACCATGAACAACGAACTAAAATAAATATGGGTTTACAATGTGGTATAGTTGGTTTGCCGAATGTGGGTAAATCAACGCTTTTTAATTGCTTATCGAACGCAAAGGCACAAGCGGCTAACTTTCCGTTTTGTACGATAGAGCCGAACGTTGGTGTGATCACAGTCCCTGACGAGCGCCTCAACAAGCTGGTGGAAATTGTCGTCCCCAAAAACACCGTGCCAAATACGATTGAAATCGTCGATATAGCCGGCCTTGTAAAAGGGGCCAGCAAAGGCGAAGGCCTCGGCAACCAATTTTTGGCTAATATCAGGGCTACCAATGCCATCATTCATGTGCTGCGCTGTTTTGATAACGATAATGTGATCCACGTGGATGGTTCGGTCGATCCAGTACGCGACAAGGAAATCATCGATACCGAATTACAGCTTAAAGACCTGGATTCAATTGAAAAGAAGATATCCAAGGTGGAGAAAATGGCCAAAACGGGTGGGGACAAGGAAGCTAAGAAGACTTTTGATGTTTTAACCGTTTACAAAAATCACTTGCTCCAGGGTAAATCGGCACGTACGGCCCCGGTCGCTGAGGAAGATAAAGAGTATATCGCCGACATCTGGCTGCTTACCGCAAAACCGGTGATGTACGTGTGCAATGTAGATGAAGCATCGGTAAACACCGGCAATGCCTATGTAGAAAAAGTAAAGGCTGCGGTGAAAGAAGAAAATGCTGAAGTGCTCATCATATCGGCGCAGATCGAATCGGAAATTGCGCAACTCGAAACTTACGAAGAACGGCAGATGTTTTTAGACGACCTGGGCCTTGCCGAATCAGGCGTAAACAAGCTGATCAAAGCGGCCTATAAACTGCTGAACCTGGCCACCTATTTTACCGCGGGCGTACAGGAAGTTCGCGCATGGACCATAACCAAAGGCTTTACTGCGCCGCAGGCGGCGGGTGTTATCCATACTGATTTTGAAAAAGGTTTTATCCGGGCCGAAGTGATCAAATACGAAGATTTTGTAAAATTCAATGGTTCTGAAGCGGTAATCAAGGAAAACGGCAAACTGGCAATCGAAGGTAAAACTTATATTGTGCAAGACGGCGACATTATGCACTTCCGGTTTAACGTGTAAGCCGGATCAAAAATCCACTACGCTCCAGTATGCTTTTTTGGGTTGATATTGCTGATCAAATAACAAGGGGTAATTCTTCCTGCCGGGAACGGGATAATAATCCAGCCACGTGTTTTTATCGGAAATATTCCAAAAGGTCACCCCGGTGACCACGCCTTTGTATTGCCGGAATATTTTGAAAACCTGCGCATATTGTTCATCCTGCTTTTTTTCCAGCTCAGGAGTATAAGCATCTGATTCCCCCGGCCGGCGGGCGCGCCTGTTTTTCTCCCACGGGTAAACGGAAATATCCAGCTCCGTGACCTGTACTTTTAACCCTAACGATGAGAATTTTTTTATCGTTTCGATCAAATCTGCCGACGTTGGCTCGTAAATCGACCAGTGCGCCTGCAGGCCGACCGCGTTAATAGGCACTTTTGCATCCACTAACTTTTTTAATAAGCGGTAAACGCGCTCGCGTTTGTCGGGGCGCTCGGTATTATAATCGTTATAAAATAACACGGCGTTCGGGTCGGCTTCATGGGCATATTCAAATGCTTTGGCTATAAAATCTTCCCCACATATCTGGTACCAAAGCGAATTCCGGAGGAATTTGGTACTATCGTCATTAACTGCTTCGTTCACCACATCCCAGGCATATATTTTTCCTTTGTAGCGATTAACCACTGTGGTAATATGATCCTTCAGACGTTTTAACAGCACCTCTTTGCTAACCAAATTGCCGGCGGCATCCTTAAATAGCCAATCTGGCGTCTGTTCGTGCCAGCACAGGTTGTGACCGCGCACCCTTAATCCGTGTGCTGTTGCAAAGGCAACGATTTCATCTGCATCCTTCCAATTGTAACGATCTTCCTCCGGGTGGATAGGCCCCATTTTCATCGCATTTTCCGGTGTCAGGCTGTTAAATTGTTTCAGTATAAGCGCTACCTCGGCAGGGTTCTTCAAGTCCGCCGGCGAAACCGCGACGCCAATGGGGAAATAATTTTTGTAATAATCCTTTAATCCCCTGGTGGTATCAGGTTGGGCGCTTCCCTGAAAGAATACTAACAGCAAGCAAGCCAAAATCAAAACAAAAACACCCGCTTTTTTCACCATAACATTTTTTTCTAATTTGATTGCAGGTTCAGGAAAACAGGCTTCTTTTTACACCCATTTCCAAGCCTCTTAATTCGGCCAGCCCCTTCATCCGGCCAGTTACGGAATAACCCGGGTAAGTTTTGTAATTAAAATCGTCCAGCAATTTATGCCCGTGATCGGGCCGCATAGGTATGGCAATGTCAAACCTGCCGGTTTCCTGCCGGCGTTTTTGCTCCAGGACCACATTTTTCATTACTGCGTACATATCATTGCTGCCATTTAAATGGTCGGCTTCAAAAAAGCTCCCATCGTCTTCCCGCTGAACATTCCTTAGATGCAAAAAATGGATATGGCTGCCCAGCCGGTTTACCATACCTGGCAAGTCATTATCAGCCCTGGCCCCCAGCGAGCCGGTGCAAAAAGTAATGCCGTTGCTTGACGAAGGTACCGCATTTATTACATCCTCCAAATCTTTCTCGGTGGAAACAACCCTCGGCAGCCCTAAAATGGGGAACGGCGGATCATCGGGATGGATGCACATTTTGATGCCATAGCGCTCTGCGTCGGGAATGATCGCCTTTAGAAAATAAGCGAGGTTTCCCTTTAACGCCGTTGCATCGACGCCATTGTATTTTTCGAGGTGTTCTTTAAATTCTCCCACCGTTAGCACATCCGTTGTGCCCGGCAAACCTGCCATTACGGTATTGGTGAGTGTGTTCTTCTCATCGGCGCCCAGGCTGTCAAGGTATTCTTTGGCCCGCTGCTGCACATCTTTACTAACCTCGCTATAAGCTGCCTCCCGCTCCAGGATATAAAGATCAAAAGCGGCCATTGCCAAGGCGTCATACCTTAAAGCAGAAGCGCCATTAGGCAGGCTATGGTCAATGTCCGTCCGCGTCCAGTCGAGCACTGGCATAAAGTTGTAACATACTGTCGTTATCCCGGCCTCACTTAGGTTTTTTAAGGTCGCAATATAATTTTCAATGTATTTATCTCTATCGGGTGCAGCGGTTTTGATGCTTTCGTGAATATTCACACTCTCCACAACCGACCAGGAAAAACCGGAGGCGTTTATAATCTCCAGTCGCTGGTTGATCTCGGCCAAACTCCACACCTTACCGGTTGGGATATGGTGTAGTGCGTTTACGATGCCAGTAGCGCCGGTTTGCATTATGGCCGCCAGGGTAACCGCGTCATTTGGGCCGTACCACCTGAAGGTTTCTTCTAAATCGCTGAACATCGT
>Ga0302185_10000856_pt1 | contig 22455 bp, 15 predicted proteins | sample II_Bog_E1_1_FD_200231 | JGI IMG/M metagenome (GOLD analysis project Ga0302185, IMG submission 200231) | Peat permafrost microbial communities from Stordalen Mire near Abisko, Sweden - II_Bog_E1_2 | ecosystem: Environmental > Terrestrial > Soil > Wetlands > Peat | place: Sweden: Abisko... | reverse complement strand
TTAGATGTAATTCCTGAAAATAATTGGCCTACGAGAAAGGCCACTTCTATTTGGAGGAAGAAAAATTATACTTCTAAAGAGGATCAAATGCAAGGCGATAATTTGCTACCATGGCGATAAAATTAATAAGAGCCCTCTCCTTTTAATAGGAATAATCACAAATTTAAAAAATACACCTATAATTTCGAAGATTTTGTAGAACCTTGATAGATATATTCTCTGCTGCATCATGATATTAAATAGAATATATAAAGCAATGTTACTCAATTATCTTATTCGTTCTATCCCTGAGCATGCAGGATGTCATCCACTTTTTTGCACTCGCGCTTCAAAGAAGTCAACAGCATGCGAGTTGAATCTTTTATTTTGCGATATGCATCTTCTGACTATGCAGTCAAAGATGCTATAGTCTGAAGTGCAGTCTTCTTGCGTGCCAGTTTATCTTTGATCATCTAAGTTAGGTCAATGTACATCGACTCTCTGCGAAAGTATGGTGATATCCTCATCAATAGATACTTTTTAATTGCCCAACATTTATAGTTTGTCGTTGACCTCACGAAGTCTCTGCTTGGATGTGTTGATAATCTAATTAATCTGTTTTTCTTCCTCTGCAATTGACATGTCAAATTCAAATATAATAGTATAAAATTGACAGCTTAAATTAAATGTCTGACGTTGCTTCGAATCATAAAGATAGTAATGTAATTTTACCACTATTGGTGCTATGCTTTAAGCTACAATCTGTTTAAAGTATTATACTGTATTTATCCTGTAAAACCTATTTTTTTCTATGCAAATATTAGACTTCGTGAGGAACAAGACAACTCACTCCAACCAAGAAAATCTAATTTAGCTACAGAACAAACGCAGCCAGCAAATATTCAAGAATAGGCTATTTCTTACCTCACTGCTCAACCTCCTCATCTTTCTTACTTTTATCATAGCTATGGCATATTACAAATGGGGACTCATCTCCCTCCCCATATACTATGTCAATTAATCACAAGCCGACTATATTGAACGAGGCTACTTCAACTTTTACGTCAACCTCCTTTATGCAAAACAAATTAATAATCCAAATTATCAAAGCTATGAATAATTGTCACACGAACTTTGTGTTGCCAATGATATCTACTGCCAGTCTGCCTTTTCTCAGTTGGCTTTTATTGGCTATCTCTCTTTCGCAGTACTTGCCCTTGGTGCCAGCTTTCAGATGTATGACATATATACTATGATCCACTACTTTATTAAGGAAAGGGATGTCGATTTCTCTGAAGAAAAGAAGGACAATCTAAGGCATATGCTCACTATAGGCCATTTTCTCGTGGGGATAACGCTGAACGTCTTTGGATTAGCCATGATGTAAGTGGAAGTCAATCTTGGAGTATCCTTTTGGATATTCGTGGCAGCTCTTATCGCTTTCATTATCATAATCTTATACGAACAGATATCCTTAAATAAAATCCATAAGCAAAAGTTGATTCTGTCGTTGATGTAGGGTGAGCGATAAATTACTCATAAGTTGAACAAGATCGAAGCGTCTGTGGAACTCAGCAGCGAAGGAGACTTTTCTCTATGATCGTTTACTATTATGCTTAACATAAGGTTATATTTAAATGGAAAACATTCGTAAATCCGCAATACGTGGCAGCTAACGCCTTGCTGATTCCTTGAACGTGCTGAATAAGCTAGTCACTGATAGTCACGAGATCAGTATGCGATAATCGTTAAATCCAATGCCAGTCGAGTAGCTGATGTTTAAATGTTTCAGTGATGGATAATCTTTAAGTAGGGAATATCTTTAAACTTTGATCAAGATAATCGAAAAAGAGATTTTAATAATAGGCCTCATTCTACCAACTGAAACACTTGCTAAATGCTATAAAATATTGACTGGATACTAGACAGATTTTGCCAACGCTGATTTGAATTGCATCTTTCTGCACAGACACGCCCTCGCTGAGACCAACACTATGCTGCTTCTCTTAAGCGAGGATTATCTCCCCAAATAGATAAAACTGCGTTAGAAATTACTACTAAACTTGTCTCTGGTGCTTATAACAACAGAACAATACGCAAAGAAACGATTTTAGCCGCAAATGAAAAAGAGTGATTTCTTATAGAAAAAAGGATAGGGCGATAAGAAATACTAGCGAGAGAGGGAGAGATAGCTATTAATAAAAAATGCAAGTCTGATGATCATAAAGGAGGAAGATAAATAAATTGGCGATGATTTCATGAAGCAATTATAGAATATCTTTTGGAATGTTGAAACAATCAACAAAGGATAGCTTGAGCATAAATTAAAAAAGATTCCCGCTAAGGATCATACGAGGGCCTATAGACAAGGCTATCATGGATTGTCTTAGGACAGTGAGGATGTGTACGAACTTATCATCAAGTTAAATTAGATGGGTCAAATCGCATTGAAGAGAAATTGGAAAGTGAGTAAGGGATTGCTCTGCTACCCTTTTTTATACTACCTCACTTCCTGGATAAAAGACAGCTGTAAAGATACCAGGGTATTGCTCGATGATGCTGTGACCTGCTATTGCAAAATTCTAGAAGAGAAATTTATTAAAATCATAGACAATATCAATACCCCAACGGACGAACTTAAGCTGCGCAACACATTAAGTAATTAAAAGCGAAGTCTAATTCTTAGTGCTCGAAAGCATTTCACTATGCTATAGCACTTGTTTCCAGAGTTAGACGTTGCCAATCACTGTGTTGACAATCTTAATAAATTTTATGGAGATAAGGAACGGAATATTTATGAGAGTAATAACATTGAAGCAATGAAGGCCAATGATTCACTACTACGGAGGATTTATAGTGAAATTATCGAGACCCATTTTGAGAAAGAGGACCCTCCTTAAAGAACAGTGCGGGAATACCAGGCAGATTTTTAACAGATGATGGACGTCTATGGAAACGAGGGATTGAGAGTATCCTCACAGCTTAAATCATTTAATCTAATTTTTGCTGAAAAGAAGCTGGATTATACAGATAATCTGAGTAGAGAGCTCCGCACAAATAAGAAGAAGTACACCAATGAGAAGGAGGAGCTTAAGGATAGACTATAGATACAAGCCGGAGTTCTTGAGACACTGTAGGGAGAAATAAAAGATTTGTTGGACAAGAGAATGATTCTTGAATAAGACAACACTCGATTGAAAAAAATAGCCGAAGATACCAGAAACAAGAGAGCAGGCCTGCCAAGCAGCAATTCTTCGAGTGGGCGTAAAAAACAATCATAAGGTAACACCGAAAGGAAATCACCAAGGAAAGAGGCAAAGACCACAGCCAAATCAAATAAACCTCAAAATAAGAAAGCAGGCAAATGCTGTTGTTAGGTGATGTGACAGTCGCTTGAAGTATTAATAACTGATTTTGTAAACAATAGTGTTGCTCATGAATTCCTCTCATTAATTTATGAAAATCACAAATCAGTTCCATAGCAGGGATCTTAACTCGTCATAGCTAATTTTCTTATCACCCATGCCTCGATTTGATCTTAACTCCGAATACCTTCCACTTTTTACAGAAGCAATGTGATTTACTTTGCACTATGCTCTTTAATTGTTCTCAAAATGATTAAGCTGGCCAATTTTTGCCAGGTAGATGTTTTCATCTTCAGATCGCTTGCTCCGAGCTGTTTTCACATATTAATTATACTTCCTCTCTATTTTTTCGAAAGTGCCCTTCTAAATTTTATTATTATCGTTGTGCCGAGGGGATTTGGAACTGAACTTTGAAATTGGCTCTGCATTTTAGCTGTAGTATTCATTTTTATACTCACGTTTATTTGTTAAATTGTTAGAGTTTGATTTGGCTGAAACTAAAATATCAGTTTCACCTTGCCTATGACTCATATTTTATGAAAAATTAACCTTGTGCTCGTCTTAAACAGCAGGGTCTATCCGAACAGTTTTTTTATGAGCAGGCTTAGCAATATGAGGCTAACCTCCTTCTTTGCTGTCTATTGATTAGTAGTTTGCACCTCCAGTCGAACTGACTTGTTTGTGTCCGTATTTTTTCTTATCTCGAGTTTAGCAAACTTTGTTTTTTTATTATAATTTGACAGTATTTTGGGTTTATTTCTTTTGAATTTGAATCTATTCATCTTTTAAGCTATTTGCTGGTTCAAATTTATTTTTTGAAAATTTTAGCAGCCCTTCCTCTAGCCTTGCGATATTTAGTTGATCATCTTCTTATTTATAATTTTATTATTGTCCTGTCTTTTTTTAACGCCCACAATATCTTTTATCCAGACTTTTTTACAGATAATTAACATCAAGAAAATCTTCCTCAGTATTTTCAGTAATATTCGAAACGTTGGGTTTAGCCTTTAGGTTTAAAATTTTGGCCACAATTTTCTTAGGTTTTTCCTTTACAGGTTACTTATTTTAATTTATTTGGTCATGGTTTGAATGTTCCTTGACTGAACATTTTTAATATTCACTTAAGACTCGACTCATTTTAATTCCTCGATATTCCTATTGATCGGAGTTGATAAAACTTCCGTATTTATCTCGAATATATCTTTAAATATAGTCTTATTCGAGATGGACGAAGGCAGACACTCTTTCTTTTCGATTATTGGAATCGCTGGACAAAATGCTATCTCTTTTAACAATCACATCGAATTTAGATTCAACTGGAGTGTAATTAGCATAGAACGGATGAGGACAATCATAAAATCGATTCAAACTCTGTTCATCAATGGAAACTCTTCGTTGTTCGCCGGATGATTGAGCACTCATTTTATCATTTTCCTTTTTTAATGGGTTGATTTTATTAATTATGTTGCTGTTTTCATGGTTAAGTAATTTCTACTATTATGATCTTTTACCAGTGTTTTAATCAGCCTTGGATTATTATTCAAGTTGAATGCTTTCGATTGTTTGCGGTGGATTCTCACCTTCTTGTATTGATTGCTGAGTATCAATATTGGTCTCAACTGGAGCAAACGATACAAATTGATTGCAGTTGGGTTGATTGGGGGCAAAAGATTCAAAATTTATTGGAAGCTGCTCGATGCTGAGAGTAGCATCATCTATCTTTATGAAATTTTTATTTTGATTGATCTCATTGTAAACTTGTTATTGAGTAATAGCGTTTACTTATTTGTCAGTAATGGGGTTGAATGTTCCTGAGGCTTGAAATTATTCTTCTTCAATATTTGCAGAAATTATCACATTACTTTAATCCAATGCAGGTGATTTGGAGACTTCACCTGCTAAATTATCGATAATTGAGTGGCCTACAGGTAGTATGGGAGATTATGGCCCTTTTTCATTTGAAGTTAACTATTTATTATTCGGAATTATTTTTTATTTAGCTTTTTCTTGAATAATAGGCTGATTTGGGGATTGAACTAAACCAGCCTTGCATGGACCGACTTGTGAAAAATTAGAATTGCCATTGACTATTTGATGAGTAATAATTTGTTGCACAGGGTGGACAAATATGAAATGAGGTTGCATGCCGCTCGGTTGTCTTGAAACTTTTTTGGTGATCAGTGCTCTGGGCTGTTCGAATGCTATCAAATTAGATTGTATATTCGGGAAATAGTCAGGAGAAATGTAACTTTTCTTATTCGCAGGTAAATCAGTAAGAAATTGCACAGGCTCCTTTTTGTTTGTGATAAAGCTGACTTTAGGCACTGATCGATGAGTATTAGGACTGCTGGCCATGAAGGACACCTTTGCCGATCTGATATTATCTCTATATGCATTTTGATTGTCTTTGTTCTGACTTAAATAAGTCATTGATGGAGGTTATGTATAAGAATGAAAATCACCCATACTATATTGTTTTTTAAGTTCGCATCGCCCCTCTTTCAATAGATCAATCTGATTTTGCATTAAATGCTAATTACTCATTACTTTTTGCAGGTGTTGTTCCCTTTCCGAAAATATTTTTTACTGCCGATCTTGCCGATTAATATTTGTGATGGAAGTTATGGTTTTTGCCTGTAAATAAGATTTAAGATTCAGTCTCTCATAATAAGCATATTGCTATAGGATGTACAGAGCCTAGTGATAATCTGGATTTTTTTGCCTAATTTGATCTTTAAGAAAGGGAGGAAGCAGACCATTGCACGTCCGCTGTTCCACCATATCAACGATCTTGGCGACTCTTGAGGAAGCTTGATATTTATTGTTTTTGTAGGGGACAATGTAGGCTTTTTATGGAAAATTTCTACTCATGTCTTTGTTAATCCATATTTTGGGCCGACCTCTTTCATTAAAACCAATTAAATCTTCATGAGGCTACACTGTTTCAAAATTAGCTTCGATTAAGCTGAATGCTCTAAAAGTTGCTGCCAAAACAGTGAGGGCTTCTTCTTAATTGAGGTCATTGACTTGTGATAGTTTAATTGGGATATACTCAACGAGGAGTTGTACATATTCGTTTTTAGTGCACAAGCTATTATTCGGATCCATAGCAATATGGTAAACTCGAACAAGGTCGTTCTGGACATTTCTCCACTCGTACCGATTCAAATCGTCTATGGAAGGAATTTAGTAAAGCCGAAAAACTTCCGCTATTTCCTGGTTGATTCGGTTTCTCCAGAATTAACGATTTTAGAGACGCTCATACTGAATCCAGTTCTCCTTTCGATAAGTGCGTACTATTTCATAGTCCTATGGTTTTTTATTACTGTTGCCCATTTAAAAATATAATTGAAATTTAAAGTTGCATGGAAGCACCAAAATCAAAACTTAGTATTTCCTTTTGAATCTGCGGAAATCAATTCTTAAATTGTGATTAGATGAAGTAATAATGGAATCTTCAATCTGACAGATCTTTCAAGTATATTATTTAGCAATAATGCGTTTATTTTCTTATTTTATCTTGTAAAATGATGACATATTTTTCGAAAGATAGACAATATATCCGAAATTAATAGATTCAATTAAATTAATAAAAGAATAATGATTATAGTATTAAAATGGCCTTCAGGAATAAGAACATGGTCAAAGAGGGCGTATTCTTTACTCACTTCGCCACTCTCCCATTCTTGAACCACCATCAAAGATAGCACATCTTGGCCCTACAACTAAAGATAAGGGCTGTCCTACACACGCATCCCAAATTTCAAGACCCGCAGCTATTGCGGGAACACAGTCATAAGTTAAGCCATATTACTCTCTTTAAATTAGCTCTTCCACGGCTTGAAATAAAGGAAAAGCTCCTAAAAGCTTTAAATTAATTTTCTAATGAATTTTAACAACTTCTTAACGAAGTTCCGATTTGTCTAAAGCGAATAAACTATTTTACAAGGTTCAACAAAAATAAAAAAGCAAAGGAGGTCACTGTGATCTATATTTAACTGGAATAAACAGTGGTTTAATTCCTCAATTGTCTCGTGGATAAAGTAATAAGGAGATTGCTGTATGAATAAGTAGTGGTAACGGAGGATCTTAAAAGGATGAATATGTACTATGACCATAATTGCAATATGTACAAGCCAGAAACCTATCACTTGACTTTATTTCGAGCTCAAGATTTGATGGAGGATGAGATATTTTTGGGTTTATTTAAAGAACTGCAGTCATCCTTTTAGCCAGCTAAATTTCATTGCGAATCAGTCGATATATCAACAATGGGATAATTTGATTAATCAGAGTTTTATCGACCATTGCACCGCTTCTCTCTTAAATGATGCATAATTTAAGTGATTTATCATAATTTATTTTCATCCTAATATTCAATTATGAAAAGATAGAATAAGATCGTCTGACTTTGGCATAATAATGATTTGAGTTTGTGAAATTTATGTAGGGACTTTTTAAGACGACTTACTAGGAAGGGCACCTTTGCAGAAAAGAGGAAGCAGGTCATTATATATAAATATATGCATTTCCTTATATAAAAATCGATGAAAAATATAGATATATATTTCTTTATATAAACATATATTATTAATAATTGTTGTAAGATTGATTTGTCATTATATTAATTTGAAATGGAAAATCGCCAGATTGAATTTTCACTATTGATAAAACTGTAAATTAAACAACACCAGCCGCACCAGCCATGCTCATGCCAGCGTTCACATTGTAATACATCTTCTCAATGTTGCCGCAACAGTGCACCAAGAACAGCTGGCCCTTTGGCATCCAGTAACATCTTAGCATCGCATTTGCATATGTTCCACAATGATTGTTGAACATTTCTAGACTTGAAACTTCACCTGGGACAACATTCCAGTTTGCAAATGGCGTTTTATCTCTTGAAATGCAAATAAATATTTCCAATTTGTTAAATGAATGATAGAATTTGCCTGTGAGACTAATCTACCAAAATAATTTTGCTGCAATTTCGTCTTTTTTAATTTTTCGATTGCAATTAACCTCTAACTTTTTCCTTCAATCTATTTAGCAATACAAGAAAACACTTAGGCTTTAAATTCAGTTTTTCATTTCCCCTCATTATCTTTTTCTTTAGAAATAGATGAGACTATTCTTTGACATAAGTAATATATGAAAGAAACCACATGCTATTTGATATTTTAATTGGGAAGATGCAATAGAGATTTTTTTTTTTATATTGTACTTTCATTAAACTGGCTTATGAGGGTAAGGCAATAGTTAAGTTTATGAACTTTGCATATTTTTTGTTTCATAGCAAGCCTCTATTATTTTTTTCTCACAATAAAATTCAACTCATGTTCAATTGAGCAAATACACAGTTCTTCATTTACAATTCTCAAGCCAGAAGATCAAAAGTACTATCAGAAGATTACCAGACAGGAGTTTTGTGCAAAAACGATGATAATATTGAATACGTCCCAATCAAATAAGATATAAAAAAGTCCTGTTTTGACCCATTCGGGGAAGGAGCGCCTCAGTCCATTTTCATTAATGTTTAGCATATTCTCCAAAATGCACTCTTAAACTTCTCGACTTTATATATGTCATGAAAATTTATTTGAAAAATAGGAGCTTTTTTTAATCAGGCAATTAATATAGTGATTTTAATTAATTTTGAGAAATCATTTAGAGATATCAAGTTACATTTCAGAAAATGCATCGAATTTGACTGAATTTGAATCGGAAATTTATATTAAAAAATATTTAGGCTTTTGAATTGAATTCCAAGAGTAATATTTTTGTTTGAATGCTTCGAATTAAACTTTCTTTCCATTTTCCTTACTTTTTTCTTCTATCATATTATGTTCAGTGGGGTGTTGCTATAATGAATCCATTGACGTTTCTGTTTCTTTTAAGATGCCGTGGCTTTTTTTCTTTTCCAACTCCCACTTTTAAGCTTTGAGCTTAATCTACCTTTAATAATCTTAAAACAAATGTATTCTTTTGAGTGTAGTTTATTTAGTTTTTATATTAAATATTATTTTGACAGCCTCTTAAATCTTATCATTTTCAACATAAAAGTTTATAAAGTTTAAATATCGATCAGCTAACAACCTTTTAGCAAATATTTAATAATCTTTTTCTATTTTATGTTGCTTAAATTTGCCAACAGTAGCATTAAAATCTTTTACTAAATCAGGAAATAGCTTCGGCAAAAACTTTTTTAATATTATTAATCTATGGATAAAAGATGTTACACTATATCCAAATGGCCAGATATATCTTTTTATGAAAATTTCTTGTATTATTCTATTTAATTTTAATTTTTCAATTGATTTATTTAAAAATTAAATAAATATTTGATTTCCTTTACATGAGACTGTTCGTGTCCGTTTCACCTCTTTCCTAATAGTACCCCGCTCGCCTTTTTTTATCTTGACTTTTAGAGATTGGAATTATTCAAGGTGCTATTGATTTTCATTCTATAATAATTATGAGAAAGTAGTCAAATAATTGTCTATCTGATCTGGATTTGGATACTATTGTTTGATTTAACATTTATACTAAGAGGACATTTAAGGTAAATGATTAATGTGTAAATAAATTAGTACATTAACCATATTTGTCTGCTCCTCATTGAGTATACCATTTGAAATAAAATCTTCGAGAATTACCCTTTAGAGGAATTCAATAGCTTATTGTGAAAAAAGATGTTTGCTAGTTATATCTGACAGCAAAGACAGAAATAAACTTTTGAAATAGCTCTCATCTTCCTCTATTTTATTGCTTTATGGACACGTTTAGATTTCTTTGCAGTTCGACAACTTATTTTTTCCGTCAAGCGGGCAGTTTTACATTTATTAGCCTAGGAGGGGAAGAGAAGACTCATAGCTTGAAAGTTGGTTGTTTACAAATTTATGTTTTGAAGATTCATTGTTTAAAGATTCCTTGATGGGATTTTTGCCTTGAACACTTATCGCTTAATTTATAAAAAAGTTGCTTTTGACCGACCGATGGTCTCTTTACCCGCAAACTTCTTCTTTATTTACGGGGTTTTATCTTTAGAATGGCTCCATCTATTTTTCCTCATTCATTTGGATGTTTAACTATTTATACATTATGATTTTTTTGATTAATCACTACTGTCTATTTTACTGAGCTAATACAAACTATTTATTCATTTTTTATATAATTTTGGCAAAAAAATTAATCTTGAAAAAATCAAAAATAATTATTTTTACTCATGATAAAATTAAAATTAATTTAAATCAATCATTCTGATATCTCAAGTTGACCTTCGGGATGGAAAAATGTATCGGATTTTACTGAATTTAAATTTACAAATTAAACTTGAAAATATTTAGGCTTTTGAATTGGATTCCAAGTATTATATTTTTGCTTGAATGCTTCGAATGAGATTTTATTCGCTTATTCCTTTCTTTTTTCTTCTATCGTATTCTGTCCAGCGGGATGTTGCTATAACCAATCCATTGACGGTTCCATTTATTTTATTTTGTCGTGACTTCTTTTCTATTATAACTCCCACTCTTAAGCCTTACGTTTTGTCTACTTTTGATAATTAAGAAAATAATCATGAACCCAATTTTATCTTTTGCTTAAACCGATTTTATTTGGCTTTTTATACAGTTAATTAGCAGCTTCTATTACATTATCACTATCAATATAAATCTTAGCACAATTTAAATATCTTGGAATTAGCAAGTTTATTCCTGTTTTTTAACTAATAGATTTTTTATTACGACTGAATTATTAAATAGTTTGAGAAAATTATTAGATGACTTGAGGGAATTATTCTGAGAAAAATTTTTTCATTACTATCAATTTATTTAAAAAAATTGCTATACAGTTTTTAGAAATGTGGCTTTTTGTCGATATTTTTAATGTTTGACACAAAAATTTAAATGCTATTTCTATTTTTATTGATTTCATCGAGTTATTTAAAAATCTCATAAACAACTGATGTTTTTTACTAGAAAGTGACGTAAGCATTGTTTTCCGTATCGAATTGACCTTACCTAATTTTTTTTTTAACATTTATATATAAATTTTTTTTAGCTTCTATCGATGATTTAATGATAATTATGAGAAAGAAATTAAGCCATTCTCTATCTAATCTATATTTGGGTATTATTGTTTGATTTGATCTTGATACTAAGATGGCATTTGAGGTTAATTATTTGCGTGTGAATAAATTGGTATACTAAAAAGTTTTCTCCGCCTCTCATTGAGTAGACCTTATTTATCCATTTTAACTACATCTTAAAGAAGTATTCTTTAAATGAGTTTAATAGATGACTATGGAAAAACATGTTAGTTCGCTATATCCGACAGCAAAGACAGAAATGAATTTGTGAAATTGCTCTCATCTTCCTTTATTTTATTGCTTTATGGACACGTTTAAATTTCTTTGCAGTTCGGTAACTTATTTTCTCTGCCAAGCGAGCAGTTTTACATTTATTAGCCTAGGAGGGGAAGAGAAGACTCATAGCTTGAAAGTTCATTTGTTGAAAATTTATCGCTTGTAGATTCATTGTTTAAAGATTCCTTGATGGGGTTTTTGCCTTGAACACTTATCGCCTAATTTTTTAAAAAATTGCTTTTTACCGGTCTTTTATGGTCTCTTTACCCGCAAACTTCTTCTTTATTTACGGGGTTTTATCTTTAGAATGGCTCCATCTATTTTTCTTATTTTTCCTCATTCATTGGGATGTTCAACAATTTGTGAATTATTAATTTTTTGAATACTCACCACTGTCTATTTTGTTGAGCTAATAGAAACTATTTTATGGGTGAAATTATTTGATTAACTTTTCCTGAAAAGTCCATTGCCTTATACATATTAATATTTTATCAAATGATCATGAATGTTAAAGATATCAAAATCTATCAATAATATATAACTCAATGAAGTAATTACCATCAACCATACTCTCCTTCCTTCTCCTCGCTCTTCTTGCCACAACCTCACTCACATTATATACATCTTCGATGGCTCGAAAACGCTCAGTTGTTACTTCTGAATAAGTTCTTTTGAAAGCTCCAACAGCGCCCGTCATTACCACCTCCTGCAACCTATTAGATTTTTCCGCTAAATACAATTACAATGGCATTGTAGCCAGTGGCTATTTGACAGTCGGTAAGAACAACTCTGCGCTTGCTTTCACTTTCTATGGTCGCAAAGATGTTCGAGATCCCAGTCAACTTCGCAACATCCCTACAGTTCTTTGGCTGAACGGCGGCCCTGGATCTTCGTCTCAACTGGGCAACCTCCAAGAACTAGGCCCTCTGCTCATAATCCGAGATAAAGATGTAAAGATAGTACAAAACAACTACACCTGGGCTAACAAATACAATTTGCTTTTTGTGGATCAACCAATCGGCACAGGTCTCAGTTATGCTGATACACAGTCTGGAAGCAAACCTTGGGCAAAATCAATGGACTGTAAATTTTATTTCATTTAGAAGTGGCCAACGATTTTTACAGAGCTCTCTTTTAGCTATACAATGGTAAGGGATGCTTCAGTAGTCTTTATTTTAACATTCCTCCCTCCAGTCCCCTGGTCATATTCGGAGAGAGCTATGCTGGAAAATACGTTCCTGCCATCGCCAAGAAGATCGTTGAATCCAAAGAAGCAGGAGGATTCTTGACAGGATTCAAAGGAATGGCAATTGGAGATCCTTTCACCCATCCCTATGATGTTCTATCTGAAGTGGGAACATTCGCCTCTCATCTAGGACTAGTTGATTTTCAGGAGCGCATGCGTCTCTAAAAAGTGTTGCTGAACGCATCAAGACATAGCAACCAAGGTGATTTCGATGCTATGCACCTTGATTTCGATACTGCTCTTGATTATGTGGTGGAAAGAGCTGGCGATATTAATGTCTATGACATTAGGATAGATGGAGAATACGAAGGTATTTATGGTTTTATTCAGAATTTTTACAACCCTACTTTCGGGATGAGGCCATTGTTGCTGGCATTTACGGACTAAATCCTGAAATTAAATATGATAGCCAATCGTAAGACGTCTATGCTAACCTCTACAATGATTTCATGAAGCCCTAAGTCAGCAGAGTTCAATATATTTTGAGTAAGGGTTATCCTGTCCTAATTTACAATGGGCAGGATGATCTTATTGTTTCAAATCCAGGAACTATGAAGTGGGTTGACCGCTTATACTTCGATAAGTCAGAGCAATTCAGAAAGCAGCTTTTTTAGGCATGGAAAATTAATGGTAAGATTGTTGGAACAAAAAAATCAGCTGGCAATCTGTAGTTCAGAATTGTGTTCAACGCGGGCCATTTGGTTCCAATGGATCGGCCAGCCGAGGCTCTGGACATGGCAATTTCCTTTATTGACAGAATTACGATGTGATGAACAATTGATTGAATTACAATTATAAACAAAAAAAGATTTATATAATTAATATAAGAGGAAGAAAAAGGTTTATCATTTTGAAATCATTTCTTTTTTTTGGTAACTGAAGGCCCAAAAGGGATATCAAATATTAATGGTTCATAGTCTGTTGGCGGTAATAAACTATTTTTGCATCAGTTATTGAGCTATTTATTAGAGGGTGGGCACTGATTGAAGCCACTCACTCTCTTTGATCTCCTCTAAACTTTTTATGTTTCCCAGGAATAAGGCAGAGACCAATTTTTTCATTTCAGAGGACAAACTGAAATTTTTCATCCTCTTACAGACCTTTTACAACTGCTACCATAGTTTATGGATGTGGGTCTCGCTTAAAAATTTCCCATAAGTGTCATTCTTCAAGGATGGAGAGACAAACAGGTTTCTGGAGGTCATCATATAGACTATTAACTCTCCGAGACGAAAGGGTAAGGTTTTCGTTGAACTTGCAATAATTTGAGAAGAATTAGTCCAACCACAGAGTAACAGGTTTCTATTTTCATCCATTAACAGGTTGCTAGGACTGAGGTTAGGGTGTCTGGCTCCCACAGTTTCACAATATAACAATGCTTAGATGAGTTGAGAGATGTAATATTTTGTTACCTTTTCTGACAAAAATCCATTTTTTTGGATGTAGTTCTAGAAGCTGCCTCTTGAAGCCTCAGGAAACAATAGAACCTCATTCTTGAGAAAGTTTGCGAGACGGGCTGCCAACTAAAAATTGGAGTCAACAGGCTTCAGAATGCTTGGGTGGGTCATCATCTCCAAAAGTAGTTTCTCCTCTGTAAAAAGATGGGTTTTGTCCAAAGGAAACACCTTAGCAAAGTAACGCTCTGTTTTGATTGAAATCGAAAAGAGTCTACTTAAATCAAGAAATACTCGAAGAAAGAGTGTTTGGAAATCGGGCTCATGCTGATCTAGGGCTCAGGGTTGACTTCTTAGTGGTGGTCGTTGACTATTGGGTTGAACTCCATACTTTCTGAATTATTATAAGTATAATAGTACCTCCAAATCGCTTAAAATCGCATTTATTAAAAATTATCGCAATGGGAAAACCTTATTCAAGGCCATATATGCCAACGCTAACTGATAGCAAGGCGTAAAAAACATAAATGATAAAATTTTAGATCAAAAATATTGAGTCTTGAAAACATTCTCTCTTTCCACTTTTGTTTTGAAATTTAAAATCAGGTATAATCACTATTATTCTTCTTCAGAATTGAAAAAAATAAAGATAGAGGTCCTCCAATCACGTAATTTTCACAGCCTGCTTTCTGATCATTTAAATTTCAATATAATTTTTCAAAAAACAAACTTAATTGTTTTTTATGATTGCTCGCAGTTTCTGATAAGAGTTTATCTTAATATTTTAAGAGAGAATTTGTTAGTAGTCATGAACAATTTACTAGTTGTAGGCAATAGAAGCAGCGAACGTTCGAAGTTTAGTCTAATATGGAGATAGCTTAGGGACCCTCTGAATTACAGTAAATTTTCATTTGTTAATAATTTGTTATGACGCTTCAATGATTTGCATGGTGGATGGTCTAGAACCATTTTATCTTTTAAAATCGATTGAATTTACCTTTTTGGGCAAGAATATTTAATAGTAAATTATTATATTTTCAGGAGAACATTTAAATGGTCGATATTCTAATTTTTTCCCAATGGGAATCAAAAAATTGTATCAGTAACAAATAAACGAATAAGAGGAAATAATCCTGATATTCAGTCTTAAAATCAATCTCATCCAAATATTCTTTAAAACAATCCCTTTTTGCGGTCAGGCTATAGTTTACTCTTCATATTTTGAGCTTATTGCTTATATTCGTATTCATCTGTGAGCTCATAGGCGTGTAAATAGTTATCCTTCGCATTTTCATACTGTTATAACTCCTTATAAGTATCAGCCAGCCAAACAAAGGACATAACTTGCTTTGAATCTAATTATGTAGCCTTTTAAAAGCAAGAAACTGCACCTGATAGTTCTTGCATCCGAAAGTAAGCTGCACCTTTGTTATGATAGTTTATAGGATTTTTAGGTTATAAAGAAATGGCTCGATTGTGACTCTAGATTGCTTTCTGATACTGTTTTAGTTTGTAATAGCCAGATCCCAGGTTACGGTGATAAGCAGCCACTTTATCATCGATTTATATTGCAAGTATTGTCAATTTTATCTTTTCCTAATGATTTCCCAGTTTTCCTGAAGCCTTTCCTTTGAGGTTAAAAAATTCACTTTTTAATTGTTGGTCCTCTAAACTCAGTCCTCTTTCGCATGCTTCATAGAGATCCGACCACTTTTTAAGATGAAGAAAAGCATGAATTTATAGTAGATATCGTTCTTTAGAATTAGGCATGGTTGCTGCAAGCTCAAGCAGTTTCTTATATTCTTTCCGAGCCTTATATACCTTGATTTTGTTGACTATAGCCTCGTTGCTCTTAAGCAGAAGGGGTTTTCCATCTTGAAAGTTTTCCAATTCGACTTCAATTTGAGCCATAATATTAGTAATAACTACAGTATAAAAGTAAGATAATCCTAAAAAATCAAAGAATAAAATTATCATACGATGTCATTATGGTTGCTCGTTCAAACCGATTCGAGTCAATGAACCTCTTAGTCTTTTTAATTTCGGAAGTTACAACAACTTTTCTACTCTAATTTTAATTTTTAGGGGGAGATCCTCTGGGGATTCCCCGCTCGGAGCTTCTTTGTTTAGTGATCGACCTAGAAAACTTCTATAGTGTTAGGGAATAAATGAGGAAGATGCATATAGATCGAAGCTTCCTTTTGAGACTCTATGTTATGTGAATTTGCTAATGTTTTTGCGTCTCTGCTGATTCTATTAAAAATGATGGTTCCAATTTTAAATGGTGCCTATAGAAGGCTTGGTATTGAGGAGATCTCTAGCTAGGTGATGATTGCCTTCATGAATGCGCTCTTTTGATTTACGCTGTTCTATGGTGAGGTGACTTCGTGGTTGAAATGGATTATTGTAGCGAGTGTACCCGTGCTTTTAAACTTAGCAATGTGAACTACTCATTATATTTGTTATGCGGTTTATCAGTCCCTCGTTGTCGCGCTACATGTCGTAGCGTTGAAAATAAGGCACACGATTATATTCATCAAGGGTGCTGTGGGCACTCCTACGATAAGTGACAACGGCAGGTCGAGCTTGTCGCAGATTATGGTAATGTCTCGCTTTATCCTGGAAGTAGATGAATTCCTCACTCCTTTTGATGTTCATTAATAATTTTAATTTTTCCCAGACGGTATTGAAACCTAATACACATAAGAATGTTAGTTGAATTTCATAGGTTGGATATCTCTGATTTTCTACTAATGATATAGCTTATTAATTCTTTATTTCAAGTTTCATAGTCTGGTTTTGGATGATTTTATAATTATAAGATATATGAGCAATAAGTGCCAACTCGTTAGGACCACCTGTCAATGGGTTACCAATCAAGCAAAACACGTGATTATTCACCAACATAAGTTGCCGGCCATTGCAGATCGCTTTTCTTATAGGCCCTTCAACTCTGATCCCTTCCACAAGACTTAATAAAATCCATAAACTGCACTCCTTCAGCTGTTTATGCTCGACGCAATGAACTTTTGTTTTTGGCCTATCAACAACTTTGAATATTAACAGCTCGCCACTCATGTGCAAACTAAAGTTAAGGAAGGAGTTACTCTCAGTGAACTGATGAACTTCACGGAAGAAGATGTCGTACAGAAAATATTTCATGGAATTACTGTGCCACTTGCCGATGAAAGGGCCAGAATCCTTCGATAAATGGCAGGGACAATTGTAAATAAATTTAATAGTTCATTTGTGGAGCTGATCTTATTGGCCAACAAATCAGCTGTTGCTCTGCTGAATATACTAACATCTAACTTTCCCAATTTTCAGGATCATAGCATCTATAAAGGCCATCAGATTCACTTTTATAAGCGCGCACAAATCCTTATTGGCGATATCTTTGGTAAATTCAATGGAAAAGGGTTAGGCGAGTTTATTGATATTGATCAACTCACGATGTTTCCAGATTATCGAGTTCCTCAAATACTGGAAGCGGAAGGAGTGTTTGAGTACAGCTAAAAATTGAAAGCCATAATCATGAATAAAGAAGTTATTACAGACAGGGAGATAGAAGCTGAAGTAAGGGCCAGTTCTGTAATAGCTGTGGAGCTAATTAAGGAATATTTGAAAGGGAAAGGAGTAATAGCGTTGTCAATTGAAATCGATTGGTTCCTGTGGCAATTGGGTGAGGATAATCTATCTGAGTTGCCACCTCATCACCGTTGTCTTACCATTTATTATTGATTGATTCTATTAGCATTAAACATATATAATTGGTCTAAATAATGACAAAAATACCTTCTTATAAAAAATAATAATTTTGGTCAAGGGAAGAGTGATCTCAAGTGTATTTTTATTGGGAAGAAAATGAAACAGCAGGAAGTGAAAGAGGATGATACTAACTCTTAATAATCGACAGTGAAAAAATAGGCTGAGGTATAGAAACGCTAATCATAACAAAATAGTATCATTCAATAAGTGAAAATAGAATAATAAACCAGGTTAAAAACATGTAGGACTAAAGTAAATGTCATCAACATACCTAAGAATAAAGAAGAAGATAAATCAGATCAAATAAATTTATTGGACCCAGACGAGCAGGATTTGTGCAAAGCCCTCACTCTTCTCAAGAACAAATTACCAAACCGCAGTCTACTTCAAACTATTAAAAGATTATATTAAACTGTTCAACTCCAGCAAAAACAGCAATAAAAAAGTTAATTTTTTCGGAAGAAAACCCTAAGCAATGCTATGACTGAGGAATTAACAAATAACAAAGATGGAAGTGTAAAATCCAGCCAGAAAGCTAGGTCTGAAGGAGTGTCATTCCCTAATAAGAAGGGATCACCGTATCACGATAAAGTAGGCGAAATATCAGGCATCACACATGAATTTTACCGTACAAATAATCCTATAAATGAGAATTAAACTATCCATTCAAAAAATATAGTTTCTGCAACTTAACTCAAATATCCAGTTGAAAGTGGCAGTTCTGAAGGTAGCTAAAGGTAACTGTCAATTCAACCCAAGCGAAAGAGTATAATATTTCATTTCAAAGAATAAAATACTCTCAAGACTAAATTTCTAAACCCACTTTAAGAGGAGAAATATAAGCAAAGACGATAGCTCACCAAAATCTATATCGAAAGAGGATATGGAGTGACGAAAGAAATCGATGAATAACTGCCAGCAATCGGTATTGAGCGTAATAAATATAAAAATTTACTTGGAGGAGTCCTAACCATGGCCTATCGCAAACTTTAGTCCTTCATTTTTAGTTAATGCGGTAAATCCATCAAATATCTGAATCGATAGCAGATGAAATCAATTGCGACGATGCTGCTCAACTGCAGAGTTCAACTCTCGCCCACAATGTGTGATACTTACTTTAAATTCATGAGAGTCGGCTTTGGGATTGGTGATGTGGATATTTCAGACGAGGAAGCAGTGGAACTTTATGTAGGGATTCATAAATTCATTCATGGTAAAAGTATCACAATGGACATGCTCTAGAATATGGGTCGTGTTCAAAATTTAAGGGAATTATAGGCGACAGCTGAGACCCTTGATGCAAAAGCAGAGAGGTTTAAATGTAAAATGCGAGAGACCTACTCTAGTGATTGTTATAACTCGAGCACGTGCGAAAAAGCAGATTCTCAAGCCCCAGATGAAGTCAAAGAATAATACATATCAGCTTTAGGATAATAACTTTAAACAACGGCTTTACCCAACAAAATCGGACTTAACTTGCTATCATCGCTTGAGGATAATGACTAATTAATAGATTTAAGGAAAATTCATATCTAAAAATATCGTGAAGATAATGATAATTTAGTCTTCAAAACAAAGCCAAGAAGTAATTATGAGGCGGTTGATTAAGATTAAAAATAAATGGAAGAATCCCTCTTCCTTTTGTAGTAATAGATTGATCCGTCCTTCCTTTAGGAAATAAACCTTTGATGTTTGAATCATTATTTCATATAATTAATATTAAATGAAAAGTTGCCATATCTGCGAAAGGATTGTTAAGCTCAGCAGAGCTTTGGACTGCAGCAACTGCCGAAAAGCTATTTGCCTTCCCTGCAGCAAGAGATACCTATCCAATGTTACAAGCACCGCCGTTTCATCTCAAACATTAGCCAACCAAAAAGTCAATAATTGTGTTATTTGCTTAAAGCAATGTCCTTGTATTAAATGCAAACCTACTTCAACCATAATATACTCTATCCCCAACAATTCAACTCAAAAGTAAGCCAAATTGGCATCTTTGATTTCTGAAGAATAGCCAATTCCCGAAACTGGTCTATTCAAAGGCAAAAAGATTAGCGATCTTCCCACATACCTACAACGGGTTTATCTAAAGAAACAGGCTCTTTATACTAAGCATTAAATTGGCAATCGCATGAATGGCAGTGGCACTGAATTACCCCAAAACAATGAGCCTCAGTAGTAACAGGAGAATAGGCTGTAAGAAATAAAAGAAGCTTAAGATGAGGGAGTAAAGAATATGGAAGAGCAGTCGAACAGAATCATAGAGGAAAGACACGTTGACGGACGAAACATTGACAGCAATGAATATGATCAAATAGAAGATTACGAAAGTTAATTTCCAAGTAGAAGAAAAGCACACCTCCAAAAGGACAAAGAGGATAACTAAAATAATGATATGGCTGCTGAGCCACATGACGAAGAAGTACCCCCATCTCACGAAGTAGCACAATCAGACATGCAGTCAGACATGGCCGTTGAGGGGTAAGACCATCATTCGAACAGATAATAACCAAGCAGAAACGGTTAATCGTCCTCCATAAGCAAAGACAAATGAATAACAATATAAAAATGATCTGTGTGAACAGTGATCAGATAATTATGAGTATTTTTCGTTCGTTTGATTTTTTGTTTGTCTCCTCTTCAGATGGGTCAAGACGGTGAATTTTTTGTACTGCATTTCCATTATTATTATTTTATTGCATCTCAATGCCTCTACAATAAAAAATTTGCCATCGATTGTCGCTGAAATTGGAGAAATAACGGGACGGCTTTCGTAAGCGAGAATAGAAATATATTGAAGGTACTCCTCACATCAACGTTGGCAAATTCTAAAACGGTATCCTTTAGGTCTGGACGGAGGCTTTGAAGAACGAAACGGCCATCCGACTGAAGTAGCTGAACAGTAGCTAGAAAGCCTTACAATATGCTAAAACCATCATAACTGCGTGTTTTGGATTGGCTCCAGTTTACGGCTACTTCATCATAAATGAAAATATGGTCTTCCTCAATGACCGAAAAGAAATATTCGCGTGGATTAATCCTGATGTGCTCTAAAACAGAGTTAAGATCTATCTTCCTTTTAACCATGATGGGGAGCAAGCCATGATTCGCGGAATTATCAGCTACCTTAAACTGTGGATCAAGGGCGATTTCCAACTTCTCACTGAAGCCAAAACCCTACACGAACTCTTTTTGAAACGAGATACGATTAAATATAAATCTGAAAGCTTTAGACCCAATTCTCCAAGTAATGAATTAGCTGCAAATCGAAGAAATAGTTTTAATCGCGAGGATATCAACTAGCTGCAATCTATGCGATTGGGCCCTCAACGGCAAACTATTCAAGACAGCAAACTTACTCGTTAAGGAATAGCTCGATCGCCAGGGCACGAGGTTTAGCATAAATTTTTAAACTCAAATAGCTTCTCTAATAAATTTAATCACTCAATGAAGTTTAACTTCGTTACTCCAGAGGGGGGATTGAAGAATGAGGAACCTTAACATCGAGTCATCAATTCTAGTGGAGTTGTTGATGTCAACAAGTCACTTGGACCAAAAGCAGGCTATTTCCCGAATAAGACTGCATCTACTAAGAATCACATTGTGAGTATGATTAACAAATTGGACAGCAGTCCTAATGACTATGCAAAAAATAAAATCCTGTTGGAGGACTAGAAGAACGAAAGAGAGAAAATGCGGAAGATGAAGGAGTCGCTGTGTGGGATAGGTTAAGAATTAAACGATTTGTTTTTATCAACTATTGAGAATGAAGAGGAGAATGAGCAATAGCGACAACAGATCGAAGCTGAATTCTAAAATCTGTTGATTTGATAGGGTCTTTCGACTTTTGTTTGCTGAGTTTAAATATTATTGAATGAAGGCACAATTGAATATTCAATTATTCAATTATTATTATTAGCTGCAATAATTCACAAATTAATAATACTGCTATTAGAATGCATTATATCACTCTAACACTTATAATTAGGAAAAATAAATAAATGGGAAACACAATAACGGAGATAGGAATTCACATCTTAATTGGAGTTACAGTAGCAGTTGCAGGGTCAGAAATAATTCAAAGCGACTAAGAAGCAGCGGCCGCTGCCGCCGCTGCTGCTGCTGCTGCTGCTGCTGCTGAACTAGATCCCCCTCTAATGGAAGAAGAAGGGTCAATTTGATTTAAATATCGCCTCTAATTATTTATTTATCAGTCAGTCAGTCGCCCTTGCCGACATCTTCATTCACCATAAAATGCAGATGTGCATTAGACTATGGACTTTAGTAATATAAACAGTTCCAAGCATTAAACAGGTGCCAATCTCATGGAATAATCTGAAT
>Ga0302185_10000853_pt1 | contig 22479 bp, 19 predicted proteins | sample II_Bog_E1_1_FD_200231 | JGI IMG/M metagenome (GOLD analysis project Ga0302185, IMG submission 200231) | Peat permafrost microbial communities from Stordalen Mire near Abisko, Sweden - II_Bog_E1_2 | ecosystem: Environmental > Terrestrial > Soil > Wetlands > Peat | place: Sweden: Abisko... | reverse complement strand
AAAAACAATCAAAACGATGGTCATTATACTGACGATAATAGTATCCTTTTATTCAATTTTGACCTTCCAACGCAATAAAGTTTGGAATAATGGTATTACATTATGGAGTGATGCAGTCAGCAAATCCCCTCATAAAGCAAGGCCACACTACAATCTCGGTGTGGCTTACCAAAAATCAAATGATTTCTCACAATCCATCTTACAGTACAACAAAACCATTGAAATAAACCCTGTATTTACAGAAGCCTATACTAATCTCTGTGCTATCTATTTCAAACAAGGCAAGTTCTCTCAAGCCATGTCTGATTGTACTAAAGCCATCGAATTAGATCCTGAATCTACAATGGCTTATCTCAACCGTGCCATTATATGGAATCAGGAAGGGAATTTGACCCAAGCCGTGTCTGATTATAATAAAGCCATTGAATTAAATTCAAACCATGAAAGAATTTATCGCGATTATAAAATTCATCACGATTATAAAATTTATTACGCTAATCAAAACTTTGTCACCCAAGCCCTGTCGGGATATAATAAAACCAATGAAATTAGACAAAAATTAAAAGAAGCTTATTACAATCATGGCAATGCCTATGCCCAACATGGTGATTTCACCCAAGCCATATCAAATTATACAAACGCCATTAACATAGATACTAACTTTACAAAAGCATATAATAACCGCGGGAATATTTTCAGCCAACGTGGGGACATCTCTAAAGCCCTGTCGGATTATAATAAAGCCATTGAAATAGACCCTAATTATGCAGAAGCATATATCAACCGCGGTAATACTTACAGCCAACAAGGTAATTTTACTCAAGCTTTATTGGATTACAATAAAGCCATCACTATTAACCCCCATAATGCCCAAGCCTACAGTAACCGGGCTATTGCCTATTATCTGTTAAAAGAATACGACAAGGCTTGGGATGATGTGCACACCGTAGAAGCATTAGGAGGGACTGTTAATCCTCGTTTCATCAATGCGCTTAAGAATGGGGCAGGCTAACCATATTAAAGAATTTAATCAAAAAATGATTGATAACACCCGGCAATTCAGGCCTTTTTTCCTTGATATCATCGATCCTTCGGTTACTCCACTTGTAACCCTGATCTTTTGGATATCAGCTTTTCTACTTATAGGGATCGCGCATTTCCCAACCGAAAGAATTCTATACTTTTTCCCCCATTGTCCGATCCCTATAAAAACTTTAGTAGATTTACGTCAGTTTTTATTTCTATTCGGCCTTACAGGAATGCTTCTTCCCATATTCTCTTGCATCAGCCTTCGTTTTAAAAATGACCCCAAACAAATTTTTTTCAAATTATTTAAAACCTTCCTGGGAGCCGTCCTCATCTACGTAATTCTTAGCTTTCTAGCTGCACCCTACTGGCCTTCCCAAGTAGCCAAACATATTGTTGGACTGCGCCTGAGATATGAATTCATGTCTCAGGCTCCTTTTGAAACGAGCGCTGAAATATTATTCCGTCGCCTGCTCATGCCTTCCTTGGCTTATTTCCTTGGATTTAGTAAAATAGGGTACGCCTACTTTGCTTCAATTTGCAGCTTCGTACTTATATGGTCCCTATCCATCTTTATTTATTCCCGAATCAAAATTAACGGACACCTATCGCCTCTTTTTCCATTTCTAGTGACGCTTTCGTTGTGTTCATCCAGTTTCGTCATCGGCTGCCTGTCTTGCCCCGGCTTTCCTGACCCTTTGGCACTTTTTCTGCTTCTTATCCCAACTCTTCTTCCCATGTCCAGCCTTGCCCGTCTGGCTATAACTACCCTGGCGCTAATTACCCACGAAGGCACATTCTTTATTATTTTGCCTTTGGCTATTTTTTTCTACCCTAAACGAGAGCTGAAAGGGCATTTAGCTTTACTCAGCGTCTTTTTAATTGGCTGGATCATCTCCTATCATTTCAATTTAAAAACCGCCCTTACGGCTCATGATATCATAGGGCCTACATCACACCGGATGGACCGGCTTGATAAATTTCCTCTTGTCCTTTTTGGAGTCTTTACCTCATTCAAATTATTCTGGCTATCGATCCCTGCCGCACTGATATTGCTCAAAGGTTCCGAAGCATACTCTATACGAAAGAAAATCATAGCCCTTCTTATCGGGGCCCTGATATTGCTTCTCATTGTGGTGGACACGACAAGACTGACAGGCTTTGCCTTTTTGGCGATCTTATTCTCAACGGTTGTCGTACTTCAAAACGACCTTATTCAACGGTCTTTCTTATTACTGATCGTTTTTCTCCTAACTCTTAATTTATTGCTTCCCACCTACGATAGTAAATATCACGATGCCCAAAATAACACTTTATATTACAATTTCTCCGGTACTTACAAGAATATCGATCAGTTTTTGAGAACCCATTTCAAGATCCTTCCTTTGTCAGCTTGCCCACAACCTGATCCAGACCCGATTTTAAAAACAGCCTATTATTATCTTGGCAATTCCTACATCAAACACGGCTATCTCTCCCATGCCATATTTTCCTATTCTAAAGCTGTTGTAATAAATCCTAACTATTGGCAAGCCTATAGTAACCGGGCCCTTGCTTATTATCTGTTAAAAAAATACGATCAGGCCTGGGAGGATGTGCATAAAGTAGAAGCATTAGGAGGAGCTGTTGATCCTAACTTCATCAATGCGCTTAAAAATAAGTCCGGCCGGGACACGTAAATTGATGGAAAGAATTACAACGTAATAATAATATGGTATAATTAAAAATGTTAAAGATTTTACATCTCAATAGGGGGTATTAAATGGCTCAGCCACCGAGTAAATGGTTAGGGTTAGGGTTGGGGATCGCAACGGGATTCATCATTGTCATTGTGATGACCTTGTTCAAGCATCATTAAGGAGAAGTTCCTATGAGTTACAATGATCTGATGTACAAGGTCAGGCAATGGGACAATCGCGCCGCGCAGTGGATGGGACGACATTTTTATATCATTTTATTTGAAGTCATCTTAGCCATTATCTTCCTACTGGCCTTTATTAATGCCCTCAAACTGCTTGATACCGGTTTTGATGTTCATAAAGCCAATGTCGCTGATCGCTTATTATTGAACCAATCAATTAATAGCACCCTGATCGTCATGCTCTTGATCTTGATTGCCCTGGGAGTTCTCAACATCATCAATAGCAATTTAAGGCTTCGGGGCGTTCTGAAAAACATAGAATTCAATTTAAGCAAACGTCGTTCAGACCAGAAATCACAAGAAGAATAAGGTGCTTTAAAAATACTCCTGGCATAATTCTTTAACACTGCTGACGATCTTATCTTTAAAGCTTAACGGTGTTTTAATACCGATCGCTTCCAGTTTCTTTTTCAAATAATGCATCCTGCCTAAACCAATACTGGCCGCGTATACCGATGAATTATTAAGTCCAGGGGTGGCCGTTCCCATGCGAACGGGGGTATTGATACGCTCTTCTATACGCTCCATGGCGCCAGGCAATAAAGAACCCCCTCCCACCATCACAACCCCTCTATTTAAATGGTGATACAAATTTGATCCCTTAATAACAGCTTCCAAATGGGTTAAAAAATTCTCCATCTCCCAATTGACCGCTTCGCACACTGATTCCCGACGGATAGGAATATACCCCTTCTCACGCTTGACTAAAATTTCTCCGGCAATGTCCTTAGGGTTAGCTTTACTTGCCACCGCATGTGTTTTTTTAATTTCTTCGGCAAGATCAACGGTCAAGCTCAAACGTTCCGCAATGCTCTGGGTCACATAATTGCCTCCCCAGGGAATAAATTGAACATCCCCCACGATCCCGTTCTTGAAAAATATCACAGAGGTGACGTTGGCCCCGATATCGACCAAGGCACAGCCGAGGGCTTTATCTTCCTTATCAATGGCCACATCACTGGCCGCATACCCGCAAAAAGCCACACTACTGACCTCAAAGCCCGCTTGATGCACCGCCTTGGTCAAATTTCGCACACGCAGGCTATTGGCCGTTAATAACAAAAGGCTGGTCTCTATTTTTCGCCCAATCAAACCAGTAGGATTGATCGACGTATTGATATCATCGATCTTATACCATTGAGGGAAATCATGGATGATCTCTTCTTCCAAGTTCACCCCCAATAATTTGGCCTGATGGTCCACTTTGCGCAGATCAAACTTGGAGATCACCTTGGTCCCTGTGTCGATCAAAGGGATAATGGCCGAGGAACGGTGGGTCGTCAAATAACTGCCCCCGATCCCCAATTGCACAGCATGGACTTTAATGCCGGTCTTTTGCATGACACCCTGGACCGTACGTTGGATACATTCGGCGAGTTCAGTGATATCACTGATCGAGGCTTCTTTAAAACCCGTCGCCCGGGTTTCAAAAACACCCAGCAGATCCAAATTCTCCTCGTCCTTAGCACAGACTATGCTGGCCTTCATGGTGTGCGTGCCTAGATCCAACCCACAAAAATACTGCAATTGTGCCATTTTTTTAAACATAAATTATTCCTTACCTTCATCTTGCACGTTGTTGGCTATCACGGGCTCCTTAAACCTTAGATCAATGTACTTTACTTTGTTCAGATCGATTTTATTAGAAGATATCAACATCTGCAATAACTCTATCTTATCTTGTGTGTCATCCTGGTCAAGGATGACATGCATATTCTCACCAACCAACAGATCGATCTTGGACAGATTGCCCGCTTGCACAGCGTGAATACGCCATCGCCTTAAGTACGCAGACTGCTTGAACATGTTAAGGATATCCACTACCTTGCTCATTTCCTGCCCACTGATATGCCCTCCCAAAAACGACCAGTCACGTTCAAGTGGGATCCCGTATACCTGTGGCAGGTTGGCAGGCTGTAAGATGTAATATAAGGCCACTCCTTGCGTATCCAAAAGCAAATATTTTTTCTTATAATAGATCTGCATCAAGGGTTCCCGTTTTTTAGCCAGGATCAAGATACGGTCAGGCAATTGGCGCACCACGCTTAATTGAGCAATATACGGATACCTTTGGGCAATTTGACGATCGACCTTCTTGATATCGACCTTGAAAATATTCGTACCCTTTAGGTCCTTTAAGGCTCTCAGGTCGATAAACTGGATCGACCGGTCTATCAATACATTCTTGACCTCAAATAACGGAGAGCTCGTCAAAAAATCAACAGTATTGACATAGCCTGTAAAGCAGACAAAACCAATGAATAAGAAAACAATGATACGGATAACCGCTATCCTGGATATATTAACGCTGGATTTTTTTGCCAAGATCCCCTGCTCCTTGCTCGTCGTTAGGTTGTGTCGATTTCAGAGCTAAACTCAACAATTTTTCACAGACCTGCACAAAACTGTAACCCGCCTCCTGGGCAGCTTTAGGAAAAAGACTGGTTCCCGTAAATCCAGGGATGGTATTGACCTCCAAAATAAAAGGCTGCTCATTCTCATCAACACGAAAATCTACCCGGCAAAATCCTTCACAGCCTAAAACGTCATTGGCATTCAACGCTAGTTCTTTGATCTTACGGGTCAAATTATCCGGGATCTGTGCCGGACATATGTACTGAGTTGCCCCTTTTTGATATTTGGCGGTAAAACTGAAAAAATTAGACTTAGGGACAATTTCAACCAATGGCAAGGCTTCACGATCAAAGATCCCTGCGGTGAATTCACGACCCTTGATAAACTGCTCAGCAATGATCTGCGGCCCATAACTCAAAGCATTTTTAAAAGCAGGCTCCCACTCCGAGGGGTGGCGCACAATATGCACGCCGATGCTCGATCCTTCGCAGGCAGGTTTGACCACCAGAGGTGTTGATTTGATATGGTTCCAGACGGTTTTAAAATCCACACTTTCACCATTGGTGATGCAATAATTCGCTGGCACCGGTAAACCGGCATTTTTAAGGGCCTTTTGGGTCAAAATTTTATTGAAAGCCATTTGGCTGGCCCTTACTCCGGAACCTGTATACGAAATTTCAAGTTTCTCTAAGATGCCTTGGATCACGCCATCTTCTCCCAGTCGGCCATGCAAGGCAATGAAGGCAACATCCAAAGGAACAGCTTGGATCTGCTGGATAATTTTGGCAACATCATCCGTGATAATATCAATAGGCACAACACGAAAGCCCTCCAGAGACAAAGCTTCCGCCACGGCCTGCCCCGAACGCAGGGAAATTTCCCTTTCCGAGGAGTAGCCCCCCATCAACACACCTATGGTCCCAAACTGATGCGAGCTCATGAAACCCTTTCTAAAGACAGGATTTTAACCAGATCATCTGAAAGATGATAAATGTCACCGGCTCCTTGGAAAATAACCAAATCGCCAGCCTGAAGGTGATCCTGCAAATATTTTATAATGTCCTCTTTTTTTAAGAATATGACCTTAGGGCCTAATTTCTTTTGTAATTCCTCAAGCAAGGTCTCCACCCCAACCCCTTCGCTGATCTTTTCGCTGGCCGCATAAATATCCGTCAATATCAACTCATCACTAAGACTTAAATGTTCGACAAATTCATTCAAAAGAAATTTGGTCCTGGAATACCGGTGAGGCTGGAACACGGTGATCAGGCGCTTAGGAGAAAATAAACGCGCGGCTTTGAGTGTTGCCTCAATCTCAGTGGGATGATGGCCATAATCATCAATGACCGTCACATCATTCACCTGACCTTTTAATTGAAAACGGCGTTTGACGCCGGTAAAACTTTTAAGCGTTTTAAACATGATCTCATAAGATATTCCCAACTGTATGCCTAAACTAATACAAGCCAATGCATCTAAAATATTATGCCTGCCCGGCACATTAAGTTCAAAGTCGCCTATCTTAGCCTTACGGGTATGACAGGCAAACGAAGACTGAAATCCCTCCGTCTTGATATTCATTGCGTACACGTCCTGCTGATCGCTCAGGCCATAGGTGACCGCCTTGGATTTAGCTTGGGCGCGCACTAACTCAAGCAATTTTTTATCATCACCACAAACGATCAAGCACCCATCGCTATGCGTGCAATGGATGAACTTGGTATAGGCTTGAGTTATCCCTTCCCAATTCTTATAAAAATCCACGTGTTCAAAATCCATATTGGTAATGATCGAATAATACGGATTAAAATAAAGGAAGGTGCCATCACTTTCATCAACTTCAGCCACAAAATATTTTCCTTCTCCCAAATTAGCGTTATATGTCGTTGTACCGTTGATGATCCCCCCAATGGCCGTGGTGGGGCGAAGACCAGCGTTGATCAAAAGACTGGAAACCATCGATGTTGTCGTTGTTTTACCATGCGCGCCAGCGATGGTGACCCCTATTTGTTGATTGACCAATTGGGCCAATACTTCGGCCCTTCGTAACACGGGGATATTACGGCCCTCCGATTCAATAAGTTCAGGATTGTTCACACGGACAGCGGATGAATAAACCACGTAATCAGTGTCCTTAACAATATTGCTGGGTTGATGGCCGATATAAATGCTCACACCTCTTTGGCGAAGACCACGGGTCATTTCATTGTCTTTGAGATCCGAACCGCTGACAGTATGTCCCTGGTCCACAAGCAAGGAAGCTAATGTCCCCATACCAATCCCGCCGATACCGATCAAATGATAATGTTTACCCATCGTCTTACCCCTGAATATATTGGACCCACGCCTGATTCAAATCGTCTGTGGTCTTGAATTTTAAATAAACTTTATGAAGGGCCTCTTCGAAAGGCGTATTCCCTTTAAGCTCATCGCAAAGCATATCAAATTCCTGATCACCTAATTCGGTGATCAAATAATAAACAACACTGGCAGATTCGGTATAAAATAAATCTACCACTCCTTTATTCGTATCTTTATATAATCGCACACCTGTGAGTTGTGATAAAGGAATAAATTGACCATTTTCAATAGCCGATTTAACGACCTCGTTTGATCCTAAACGTTTAGCTTTCTCCTGATAAATGGCCACCCCTTCTTCAAACCATAAAGGGATGATCGCTGTATACCCGATGTAATTCCTAAAAACAATATGCCCTAGCTCATGGGGCAATACAGTATCAAAAAACCCGCTTGCATCAGGGTATAATTTTATCGTTTTAGCCTTCGCGAAGGTCACCCCGTGCGACCAGATCGCCTGGCCTCCATTCTTAACAAAATCATTCCGGTCACTATAAATATAAACCTTGATCTGCTTGTCCCCTGCCCAGCTCGGGTTATTGGTGATACCTAAATTATCCGTCACCCGTTTTAATTCAACCTCAGCCGTGTCCATTGTCGTCTGGACAAAATCATCCGGAACATTGGCGCGGTAATAAATAATAAAATCCTGGCCCTTCATCTGCTGCCAGACATTCTGATCGTCGTCAGCAAAAGAAACATTGGCCAATAAGAACAACCCCGCGAAAAACAAAGCTCTCATTATAATCCCTCAGTCACCAAAGCCAACTGTAGAGCCGCATCTGTCTGAAATAAGCCTCGTGTTTTTTGAAGCATGTCTTCTCTTGAGAAGTTTGAAACCAGCATACGGGTCACCGCTTCTTTAAGAGAGGTTTTGGTCAGATCTTTCTGCTCGATGATGATCGCAGCCCCGCAATCAGCTAAAACTTCCGCATTGTATTTTTGATGATTGCCGGCAAAAGGGTACGGGACTAACACAGAGGCTAACCCCAAAAGGCCAAGTTCACTAACTGTCGCCGCACCGGCGCGGGCAATGATAATATCCGCCGCTGCATAGGCCTGACTGATGTTATTGATAAAGGCACACACCTTGACCGACAAATTAAGCTCCCGGTAACGCGCTTCATATTGAGCAAAATCCTTTTGGCCGGTCATATGTATTGCTTGAAAATGGGCAGGTGACAAGTCCTTCATTAATTCAAAGAATGTTTCATTTAACCGTTGGCTTCCCTGAGAACCACCAGTAAGCACGATCGTTTTTTTATTTTCTTCAAGGCCAAAAGCGGTCAATCCTTCAGATCTCGTTGGTAGAGAACTATGATGGCAAGGGCAACCGGTCCATACCACCTTAGCAGGGTCAAGGTATTTACGGCTGCCTTCAAAACTGATAGCTACTTTCTTAACGATCTTTGAAAGTAAGGTATTGGCCTTACCTGGAAGCACATTTTGCTCATGAATTAACACCGGGCATCGCATCAAAGCTCCTGCCATCACCACGGGAAAGGCCCCATAGCTGCCGAAACCGATAATTTTATCAGGGGCGCATTTTTGCACCACTTTAAAAGAACGAAATATCGCCTGGGTCATGATACTGCCAAATTTGAGCCATCCTAAAAATGAACGGTCATTCAGCCCTTTGGCTGCCAGTTGATATACCGGAAAATCCAAAGCTTTGATCTTTTCTTCCGCCGATCCCAAAACCCCGGCAAAGCTGACATGATGGCCCCTGACCCTCAAGGTTTTGGCTGTCTCAATGGCCGGAAAAATATGTCCACCTGTCCCACCAGTGGCGATAAGAATTTTCATCAGTAGTCCTGTATCTTTGAAATATTCAACAACAAAGCGATAGCCATCAAATGAAAAATTAAAGCGCTTCCGCCATAACTGATAAATGGTAACGGCAAGCCCTTCGTGGGAAAAGCCCCAATGCTCACCCCTACATTGACCACCGCCTGTAACCCTAACATCATGACTATACCCATGCCTAAGAAATATCCAAAAGCATGATTGGTCTGACGGATAATGCGTGTGCCTTGCCAGATAAAAAGGCCAAAAAGCATAATAATACTTAAAGTCCCAACCAAACCCAGCTCCTCACCGATGATCGACAGGATAAAATCCGTATGCGCCGCAGGCAGATAAAAAAGCTTTTGCTGGCTGTGTCCAAGGCCTACCCCAAAAATACCGCCTGACCCCAAGGCAATTTGTGATTGGGTCAGTTGAAAACCAATGCCCTGACTGTCTTGCCAAGGATCCAAAAAAGCAATGATACGCGCCATGCGATAAGGTTCTTTAGCAATTAAATAACACACCAATGGTACCGCGGAGAAGAAAATAAGCGCTAAATGCCACAACCTGGCCCCTCCCAAGAATAGCATGGTCAATGTCACCACGGCTATTTCAACGGTAGTGCCCAAATCCGGTTGTTTGACAGTCAAGGCGCATAAAACACCCATCACTAAAAGAGGCGGCAAGAAACCTTTGGTGAAACTCTTGATAACCTGCTGTTTGCGGTCCAAAAAATCTGCGGTATAAATGATCATGGCAAGTTTGGCTAACTCAGAGGGTTGAAAATGAAAAACCCCGAGTTTAAACCACCGGCGGGCCCCATAACTCTCAGAACCGATATGGGGAACAAGGACCAGCAATAAAAGAACTGCACAAATACCTATTAACAAACGCGCATGCGGCTGGATCTGACGATAATCCATGCGCAAAATAAAAAAAGATGCCACCAGTCCCAGGACTAAAAACAGCATGTGACGTTTAAGGTAATAAAGGCTGTCCCCATAATTTTGCATGGCATTAACACAACTGGCAGAGTAGATCATCACAATGCCCACGCAAATAAGGGTGATGACAGTTATCGTTAAATTGATCCGTTCTTGGCGCATATTATTTTAAATTGTTAACAATCTCTTTAAAGCATCGTCCCCGGTGCTCATAATCTTTAAACATATCAAAGCTGGCGCACATCGGCGAAAGTAAGACACATTCACCTGATCTGGCAATCCCTCGAGCGGCCTTCACGGCTTCTTCCAGAGAAGTAAAAGTATCTACGGCCACCACATCTCCGAAGGTTGATCTCATGATCTCACGGGCCTGGCCTATCGCGATCATATGTTTTACTTTTTTCCCCACCAAAGATCTTAAAGGCGAATAATCCAAATGTTTATCTAATCCCCCGCAGATCATGACCATGGGCTTGAGGGTCCTCTCCAGGGCCCATCGACCGGCTTCGACCGTCGTTGATTTAGAATCATTGATAAAGTCCACCCCGTTTAAATCGCGTATGAATTCCAGCCGGTGTTCCACCCCTTTAAACCCTGAGAATGTCTTAAAACAAATATCCTCACTGATCCCTAAAGCTTTGGCTGCTTGCATCGCCGCCAAATAATTGGGATTATCCACAGCCGATGGCTTATCAGGCGTATTAAAAAAAAGCACTTTAGCTTTTAGCCGCCCTGCCATCTTTCTGTGTTCTGGATCGAGAAAATTAAGCACGACAAAATCATTTGTGTCCTGATTGGCAAGGACTTTACACTTGGCCTGAAAATATTCCTGCAAATCTTTATGCCGGTCTAAATGGTTCTGGCTGAAATTCGTCCACACGGCTACATACGGTTTGAAGTCTATGGTGCTTTCCAATTGAAAAGAACTGATCTCCAATACCACGGTATCCGTTGGTTTTAGATCCAGTACATGTTTGGAAAATGGACTGCCGATATTCCCGCATAAACACACCTGACGACCAGCGCCTTTAAGAATTTCCGCGATCACCGTTGAGGTCGTGGTTTTTCCGTTACTGCCGGTAATGGCCACCACAGGACAAGGGCAAAGACGAAAAGCAAACTCTACCTCTCCCATGACTTCAATGTGATTCTCCCTGGCCCACTGCACGGGTACGGCATCCAGTCGAACACCTGGACTTAAGACCACAAAGTCACTATCTTGAATAAAAGCTTTGGTATGTCCTGCGGCTTCAATGCTTACATGATCAGGATCAGACAATTCTTTAAGCTGAGCACTAAACTCCTCCAGCTGTTTATTTTCTGAGATCTTTGCAAACCCTCCCAGACGCAAAACCACATTAGCCACCGCCACGCCGCTTCTTGCTGCGCCGATGATGGTTACTTTCTTATCTTTAAGGTTAAAAGACATAAGAATTATAAATTCAGCTCTTCAAAAATATTAATGTGACCGCTTCAATTCACGGATTAAATTATAAAAACCAGACAATTTCCCGGTCAATGAATATTTATTGTCCCAATTATTAATATGGATACGATTTAATTCATAAAGATCTATATTTAAACGATCATATCCTCGATTGGTGGCCAGTGCCGCCTGATATCCTGCGGTGGCGGTAATGGCCTTGATCTCTTCACTAAAACCACCGCCCGGATATGCAAAATAATAAACCGGGCTACCTAAATGCTGTTCTATAATTTGTTTGCTGCCTATGATCTCATCCTTCATTTGTTCCTTGGATATGCTTGGGAGATAAACATGTCGACGAGTATGGCTGCCAAAGGAAATCCCGTATTGGCTCATTTCTTTGACCTGCTCCCAACTTAAAAAATCAGGGCTTTTCCCCACATAATCAGAGATCAAAAAGATAGTTGCCGGAAAATGGTACTTTTTAAGGATAGGAAAAGCATTGGTATAATTATCCTCATACCCATCGTCAAAAGTAATGACAACTGTTCTATGGGAAAACCATTCATTTGCTTTTTTACGCTGTACATACTCATCAAGGGAGATCACATGATATCCATGATCTTTCAAGAATCCCAACTGCCTGTCAAAGGACTGTGGACTTACACAATTTAACCGAAGCTTCCCCTTTGAGAGGTGGCCAATAACAATTAAGGGCTTCGTGTCTGCTGAAGTAATATTATGGTACATCAAAATAGGGACGACATATTGACCCTGGAGCCAAACAACCAGAGCAATAAAACCAATGATCAGAATAAACAAAATTGTTAATAAAAGACGTTTGATGTTAATGAATTTATTCAATGCGTTACCGGATCTTCAATGTTGTTATTGTCAACATCGCCAGGATAATGGCCAATATCCAAAACCGGACGATGATCTTATTTTCGTTCCAACCAGATAATTGCAAATGATGATGAAAAGGTGACATTTTAAATATACGTTTTCCTGTGAGCTTAAATGAGAATACCTGTAAGATCACGGACCCTGCTTCGATCACAAAGACCCCGCCTAAAACCACCAGCAACAATTCTTTTTTGATCAATACGGCGATCATGCCCAAGCTGCCACCCAAGGCCAAGGACCCTACATCTCCCATGAAAACGGTCGCCGGATAGCAATTGAACCATAAAAAACCAAGACTTGCACCAACGATGGCTGCACAGAAAACGGTCAATTCCCCTGCTCCAGGCACATAAGGAATATATAAATAATCACTCATTTCTATATTGCCTGTCACATAACTTAAGATCGCCAATGTAAAAGCCACCATCAAGGTGCTCCCGATGGCCAGACCATCAAGGCCGTCGGTCAGGTTGACCGCATTGCATGAGCCCACCACCACTAAAACAACCCAGAACACAAAAAACGGCCCTAAATTAATGACCAAGTTCTTAAAGAAGGGCACATCCAGATTGGTGGTGATATTGGGATACAAGTACACAAAGACCCCGACAATAAGCGCGATCAGCACCTGCCAAAAAGATTTAACACGGGCCGAGATCCCCCGATGGGGACCGATCCCTTTTAATTTTACATAATCATCCCAACCTCCCAGTACCGCGAAGGATAAACAAACCCAAGAGGTCATGACCACGAACATATTCGACCAATTGCCCCACAGACCTACGGATAACAAAATACTGCCAACGATAAAAACCCCTCCCATAGTGGGAGTGCCTTCTTTTTTGACCTGAAACTGGTCCAGACCAGGAGCATCATGGCGTTTGGCTGATTCACGGATGCGGCGTCGTTTGGATAAATTAATAAATACCGGCCCCAATATCATGCACAGTAGGAAAGCCGTGACCGCGGCCATGCCGGCACGAAAGGTGATATAACGAAAGATATTAAAGTGAGTGGAATTAGAAAAATATTGAGAAAAATAATAAAACATAAATGTTAACCCGATCCTTTAGGTGACGCCAGTAAGAATTCAGTGACCTGCTCCATGCGCATACGTCTGGAGCCTTTGATCAAAACTGCGTCCCCGTTATGAAACGCCTTAGCTAAATATTTTTGCGCGGACTCTACATCTGCGCAAACAAATACCTGCATTTTTTTATTATGACGTTGGGCGTGCGCGGCCATGATCCCTGCCAAATGGCCCACCGTAATTAAAACATCAATGCCTCCTGCGGCGATGCTTGCACCCATGGCCTGATGCAAGGCCTTGGATGACTTCCCTAATTCGAGCATATCGGCGGCAACAAAGATCCTCTGCGACGGTGTTTCAATGGCCTGCAATGTTTGCAGGGCTGAGCGCATGGACACCGGATTGGCATTATAGGTATCATTGATGAGCCACCCTCTCCCCAAACGAACGATCTGCCCGCGTCCCTGAGGAAATTCAAAAGACTTTAGCGCCTGGATGATATCCTTGAAAGGAACCTTATAAAACACACCGCAGCAGTATGCAGCAAGAGCATTATAAACGTTATTAACACCACAGGAGTTTAATTCAACGATTTTTTGTCTTACTCGAAAACTCAAATACCGGCCGGAAACTATGTTCGTATCAGAAACCTTCCAATCCGCCTTCGCTTTGATCCCATAAGTGATCACTTTAGGAAATTTCTTTTGACGGACTTGTTGAGATAAAAATGCGTCGTCAGCGTTGATGATCACAGTATCTTGAGCTTTCATAAAAGAGATCAAGTTCCATTTTTCTTTAAGAACGCCATTGATCGTCTTTAATCCTTCTAGATGTGATTCACCTATATTAGTAAAGACCGCCACATTGGGACGCGCCACATCAGCCAGCCAAATGATATCTCCTGGCTGATTGGTGCCGCATTCCAAAACAACGATCTTGTGTATGGTCTTTAGCTTAAGCAAGGTCAACGGTACGCCGATATGATTATTCTGGGTACCTTCATTCTTTAAAACTTTATATTTGCGGCTTAAAACAGCTGTGATCATTTCCTTGGTCGTGGTCTTACCGGCAGATCCGGTCAAAGCGATGACCGGTATTTTAAAACGCAAACGGTGAAAACGGGCAATATCCCCCAAGGCCCGAACCGTGTCCTTGACCTGGATGACACTGACCTTAGGATCCTTGACTTCAATGGGTTTATGGACGATCAAGACACATATGCCTCGGGCAATGACAGCATCAATAAAATCATGCCCGTCAAAAACATCGCCTTTGATCGCGATGAATAATTCACCTTTTTTGACAATGCGCGAATCAATACAGACAGCACGCACTTGCCCACGAACCGGCCCCTGCACCAGTTTGCCCTTCGAAGCTTCTATGATCTCATTGATCGTGAACATGTATCACATCATTCCTAATAATTCTTTCACAATTTCACGTTCGTTAAATGCAATGGTGCGGTCTTTGAGGATTTGATAATCTTCATGGCCTTTGCCGGCGATCAGAACAACCTGGTCTTTTTGGGCTAATTTAAGAGCGCGGCCAATGGCTTCCTTGCGGTCCACACAGATCTCATAATTTCTTTTTGAAAAACCGGCGATCACTTCATCAATGATCGCTTGCGGATCTTCGCTACGGGAATTATCCGTAGTAACGATGGAAAAATCCGCCAATTCACAGGCCGCCCGCGCCATTTTAGGGCGCTTCGTACGGTCCCGGTCTCCTCCGCATCCAAAAACTAAAATTATTTTCTCCGATTTAACAGCTCTTAGCGCTTTAAGCACATTGACAAGCCCGTCCTCGGTATGCGCATAGTCGATAAATATAAAAATACCCTTATCATTATCTACCGCTTCAAGCCTGCCTGGGACATGAATCAATCCTTCAATGCCTTGACAGATGATCTGCGGATCCAAGCCTTGGGAGAATCCCCAGGCAAATGCGGCCAGAATATTATAAATATTGTGTTTACCGATAAACCGTGTATGAATGCTGATCTTGCCTTTAGGAAAAACTATTTCGAAATGGCTGCCGCTTAAGTGATAGCTTATATTCTGGGCACGAACATCTGCGTGGCCATCAATGGCATAGGTGATCACCTGGCTCTTGGTTAATGGCCTAAGGCGTTGGCCATATTCGTCATCGACATTGATCACAGACACGGCTGTTGATGACAAGTCCTTAAATAACAAAGCCTTGGCATTAAAATAATCTTCCATGGTCTTATGGTAATCCAAATGGTCCTGGGTCAAATTGGTAAAAATTCCAGCTGAAAAATGAATACCCTCAAGCCTCCCCTGATGGAGAGCATGAGAAGATGCCTCCATCACGCAATAATCAATTTTCAGATCAACCAATTGCGCCAAATATCGCTGAATGTCCAAGAATCCAGGAGTGGTGTTTTTAGCAGGCAAGATCTTCTCGCCGATGCGGTAATTAACCGTTCCGATCACTCCACAATGTCGGGAATACGCATGAATAATAGATTCGATCAAATACGTTATCGTGGTTTTACCATTTGTACCGGTGATACCAATGCTGTTGATCTTACCCGTGGGGTTACCAAAGAATTTCTGTCCTATGCAGTACAGGAACTGTTTAGGATCATCCACCTCTAAAATACAAATATTATCCGGAATACTAAAATTCTTCAACTTCCCGGTGCCGCCCTGTTTAGCGATAATTTTCGCCCCTTGGGCCAGCGCGTCCTTGATAAAATCCTCACCATTAAGTTTAGTGCCGGCCAGGGCCACAAATAATCCATTTTCTTGTTTCTCGCGCGAATCACAAGAAACCGTACGAACCTCAAAATCCTGATATGAGGCAGGCAAAGCTTTAGAATAAATACCATTTAAAAGTTCTCTTAAACGCATGGAACATCCTTTAGCCAGGGGAATCATCATCAGTTGCAGGTTCTCGCTGGGTATTAAGGTATTTCAATGAATCCCCTACCGCTTCAGAAAACACAGGTGCTGCCACTGTGGCTGCATAATAAGCTGGGTGGGGATCATCAAAAACCACCACACAGGCCAGCCGAGGATTATCCACCGGGGCAAAACCGGCAAAGGTAGCATAAAAATGTGAATGTGAATAGGTACCGCCCACCACTTTTTGTGCGGTTCCTGTTTTACCCGCGACGGTCACACCAGGAATAGATGCCTTCTTTCCGGTCCCTTCATCCACCACCCCTTGTAAAATACCCTTCATCCGTTTTGATGTTGCCTTAGAGATCACCTTATCCAAGATCTTAGGCACGTGCTGATAAATGATCTGGCCCTGGGCATCCTTGATATATTTAACCACGAATGGCCGCATATAGATCCCGTCATTGGCTATCGCCGAGATGGCCCCCATCAATTGAATAGGTGTTACGGTCACTTCTTGGCCTATCGGTATCGCCCCGATGGAAGTCTTGGACCATTGGCTCACGGGTTTCAAGATACCTGAAGCCTCTCCGGGAAGGTCGATCCCCGTCTTAATGCCGAAACGAAAATGATGGGCGTAATTATAGACCCGCTGCGGCCCCAGGCGCTGGGCCACCTTGGTGGTCCCGATATTGCTCGACTGCTCAATGACTTGTTTAAAAGTGATCAGCCCCAAGGGTTCATGGTCATGTAAAATATGATTGGCCACGCGATAGGCCCCATGCTCACAATTGATCATGGATCCCTCTGTAACCACTCTTTCTTGCAAAGCTGCCGAGGCAGTAACGATCTTAAAAACTGAGCCCGGTTCAAAGGTAAAAACAATGGCGCGATCGGTCCGCGACTCCGGCGTACTTTTTGAAGCTTGCTCTAAATTATAAGTTGGACGGTTGGCAAAAGCGAGGATCTCTCCGGTCCTGGGATCCATGATAATAATGCTGGCCCCCTTGCAGTTATATTTCTTATACATCTTATCCAAGGCCCTCTCGGCGATGAATTGGATCGTTTCATCAATGGTCAAGACAACACTAAAACCATCCACCGGGGCGATATACCCTTTATCAAACATCAACTCTCTCGAGCGGGCATCACGCAAGATGATCGCATGACCAGGCTGTCCTTTCAAATATTTATCATAATCACGTTCAAGGCCATCCAATCCATTATTATCAAGACCGGCAAAACCGATCAAATGCGAAGCTAATTCACAATTGGGATAAAAACGTTTGCTCTCTTTAATAAAACCAATGCCCGGTAATTTCAGGTTCTTGATCTGAAGATAGATCTCTTGCGGGACCTTACGTGCTATCCAAACGAAATATTTATCCTTTTCCAATTTATCACGGATCTGTTTAGGATCCGTCTTCAAAATACCGGATAATTTAGCTACTGCGTCATCCTCATCGTGCTCCTGACGCATGGACCGGGCATTGGCATAGATCGAATAAACCGGCAAATTGATCGCTAAAGCCCTCAAATTGCGATCATAAATAGTTCCCCGACGCGGTTCTAAGACCATGGAGTGTTCATGCTGACGCTGGGCAAGATTACTTAAGTAATCAGAACGGAAGATCTGGATGAAGATCAAAAATCCGATGGAGTATGCAAAACCTACGAATAAAAATATGGACACCACAGCAAAACGATGTGGATACTTGCGCAGAAACAATTTAACCTCAATTTATTCTAGTAATTTTTTATTCCCAGGCCTTGGCTTCCTGAGCGCCTAAAAATGAAAATAAATTCCAGGCGGGGTTTCCGACTTTAGCCTTTGGTTCTGCCAAGCGCTGCATGCCCCTCGTGGATGTCATGACCGTCATGACCCGTTCATTATCCATGAACTGCAAACTGTTATCATGGTCTAAAAGTTCATTACCTAAATTATTAGCGGATTTAAGGGTCAGGATCTGATGGCTTAATGCTCCGTTACTGTCATTTAACTCATGGATGATTTTTTCTTTATCTTTACCATTATAGGATAGTTCAAAGATCTTCATCTGCATATGGATATAAAGCAAAGCTATTATAGTGACAAACGTGGCAACTTTAAAATACACTTTTAAGCTCATCTAATCCTTTCAATGCCCCGCATTTTGGCACTACGGCTGCGCGGGTTGGCGGCACATTCCGTTTCACCTGCCACCAAAGGTCTTTTCGTTAACATGAGACCTTCTTGTTCCTGCGCCCAAAATTTAAATTTATTCTTCACGAGGCGGTCTTCCAGCGAATGGAAGGAGATCACACACAAACGTCCGCCACTTTTTAATGCCCTGAAGCAAACTTCCAACCCCTGAGCCAGCGCACCTAATTCTCCGTTGACAACGATCCTAATGGCCTGAAATGTCCTGGTGGCCGGATGAATACGCCCACGGGTATAACCCTTGGGCAAAGCGCGCAAAATAATATCGGCCAACTTTTGAGTCGTCGTGATCCTTGCCTGGGCCCTTTGCATCACAATGGCCTCGGCAATACGACGGGCGAAACGTTCCTCGCCAAATTCCCAAATAATTCTCTCAAGTTCAGCTTCTTTAAACGTATTGACCAAATCCTCTGCTGAGATCCCTTGGGATGCGGCATCCATCCTCATATCCAAAGGCCCGTCGGACCTAAAAGCAAAACCACGAGCCGGATCATCCAACTGAAAACTGGATATACCCAGGTCCAACAATATACCGTCAACAGCGCTCACTTTAAGGCCGCCCAAAATTGTATCAAGCGAACTGAAATTTCCCTGTAACAAATCAATCTTTAAATCTAGAGAAACGAGCCTTTTTTGAGCGACCCTTAAAGCAGCGCCGTCGCGATCAATGGCGATCAAATGTCCATGAGGTCCTAAGGCCTGGGCCATCAATACCGCGTGCCCGCCGAGCCCCAGCGTCCCGTCCACCGCTACCCCACCTTGAGGCAAACTCAAAAATTCAAGAGCCTCTACAGGCATGACAGGTATATGGGTGCCTTCCCCGGTCCCCATTATCAATCCACATCCAACATATGTTCCGCGGTCTTTTCAAAATCCCCGCTGGATTTACTAAAAAATTCCTGCCAGAGGCGAGTTTCCCAAATTTCAATACGATTAGAAATACCTATGACAACCGCATCTTTTTTGATGCCGGCAAAATCTTTTAAATATTGTGGGATAATGAACCGCCCCTGCTTGTCCGGCAAGACCTCAACGGCGCCGGAAAAGAACATGCGATTAAAAGAACGCGCCTCGCCTTTGGTGAATGAAAGGTTTTTAAAACGCGCCTCCTGCAGACGCCATTCGCCCTCGGCAAACATGAAAATACATTTATCCAAACCGCGGGTGACAAAGAATTTCTCAATACCGTTTTCCTTGGCCACTTCGCGAAACCGCGCAGGCAAGATCAAACGGCCTTTATTATCAATACCGTGGCTGTATTCACCGTAAAACATAAGCTCCACTTCCCTCCACTTTGCTCCACTTAAAAGAAAGTATAAACCCCTGCCTATGGCTTGTCAATACACAAATATAAACAAATTTTAACAATTCCCTCCCTGAACAAAAGAAAAGGGAAGGATCGGAAAGGAAATAAGAATTTTCTGGATTTACTTACATGCCGCTGGGAACAGCCGGAAGCACATTGCCTTCGCTAATCCCCAAAAATTGCCGGAGATCATTTAAAGGCTCAACGCTGAGGACCCTGGGATAAAAACCCGGGGCGTTTTGAAGCTGTGCAAACTGTGCGGGATCTAGATGAAATTTAATACCTATAGCATTCTGAACCATCGTTCCCTTGTCATCCCTGGTCTGTAAATTCATATTAGCAGGGGTCAGGTCAATACCACCGGGGCCATCTTGCCTGGCCTGGCGATGATCTTCTAGTTTAGTATCCATCGCCATATCAAACGGGTTTGGATTAAATTTAATTCTATTTCCATCTATTCTTATCGCCGCTAAAATAAATCTTCTAACATTCGGCAACAAAGCGAATCCTCTTACGGCAGCGTCAAATTGCGGATCTAAATTAAATAATACTGCATCCACCAGCGTATCTTCCTGCACTCTTAGCCCGTTTAAACTTTTTAATTTAACAGGTTCGGTCTCATTTCTTTGAGCTAATTCAAGGAGCTCCTCTAATAATTGCGATTGTTCCCACGATGACAATTCTGAAAGAAAAAATGATATTCTCCCGGCCTCATAAACAGATATTTCTCCCTGGCCGTTTTGCAAAACCACCTTCTCATCTTCTTCTTTTCTAATAAAAAATCCTCGCGCCGGAAATCCAAAATAAATGGTTAAATGATATTTACCGGACATGCCGTACTGTCTCCAAAGGAGGTTTTTTTGCAGCAAATCAAAATTAGCGTCTTCATCCCCATTATTAAGAAGGAACATCATGTAATGAAAAGCAAAATCCTCAAGACTTTTTATTTCTTGAGGCTCAAGTTTTTGTCTAAGTTCCTCTGAAACAGCCTGAAATATTCCCAACTCGTTTTCCATCGGGATAACAATGATATGGGACCTTTCATAGATCTCTGTAAAAAGGGCCTCTCTTTCCTGTTTAAATTCCACAAACCCCGGCTGCGTCATATCTGTTGCGAATTTCTCTCCCTGAACCATGATAGACCTAAGTCTTGGCACATAGGCCGGCAATGCCTTTTTTAAATCTTCCGACAGGACCATTTCCTGTGACTTAGTTCCATTGGGCCCTCCTTTTGATCTAAAGCGCAGCAACCATGGTTTAATAATTGACCATGCAGCTAATACAGATAAGGTCACTACTGTCACACCTTGCGCCATTCCCATCGCTGCGTCTCCTGCAACAAGACCATAAATTTTGGGACCTCCCATTTGACTATAAACATCATCCTGAAGGGCCTCCTCATTAGGCGTTTCTCGCCCATCTTCAAAATATAATTTTTCCGCATCAATAGGAACCAAATTCCCACTAATAGTCAAAATATATTCTTCCGGGAAATGAGTATGATGTTGAACAGCAAAATAATTTCTAATCTCTCTATCTTTAGCCTTAATCTCGGGAGACAATTTCCGCTCTGCTAAAAGCAGATCCATTTTTTGCCTTGTTAAAGATTTCCCCGGGACAAAGGCCATGGCAACATAATACTTTGGTTTCGGTTCTTTTTGAGAGTCTAAATACTGCTTGAGAACTATCGGCTGACGACTGCCTTCAATAGTTGCTATGGTCAGGAATAGCGAATGCGTTGCTGTAACAAAAGGAACCATGTGTTCAATCTCAATTGAAGGCAAAGCTTCCATTGACCTTATTTTTACCGTCTTATTTGATGGCGTCCATTCAGTCTGAGGCTTCCATTGCGGATGTTTATTATTCTTAGCATCCCACTGAACGATCCCTCCGTTAAAATTAAACCCAAATTCTTCCAGTTCAACCTGAACCTTATCCTTTTTTTCTTTATGATTAACACATGCCCAAGCGTCTTTCCCCACATCTTCAATATCAAATTTCTCTTTACGTAACGCATTCTTTAAAACAGGATTTTCCGCCGCAGTATCGATATAAAGCCTTCCTTGATCTCGCAGAACTCGTTTTAACTCTCTGGCAATTGTTGTATAAATCTCCTCTGGATTTCCCTTATTAATTAGCACATTCTCAAAGAATGCAGGCTCAAATAATCCTACGCTAATAATATCATCATAGGCATCATCCTCTATGGGCATCTTTTGAACTATCCCCCGTATAAACCATTGTTTCCATTCATCATGCGGTTTTTCCGGGGACAGGGCAAACGCATTTATGCCTCTTTTTCTTAAAAAAGTCATGATATTCTTAGGGAATAAATGACCCGTTGGGGTATAA
>Ga0302185_10000852_pt1 | contig 22486 bp, 19 predicted proteins | sample II_Bog_E1_1_FD_200231 | JGI IMG/M metagenome (GOLD analysis project Ga0302185, IMG submission 200231) | Peat permafrost microbial communities from Stordalen Mire near Abisko, Sweden - II_Bog_E1_2 | ecosystem: Environmental > Terrestrial > Soil > Wetlands > Peat | place: Sweden: Abisko... | reverse complement strand
GAGCCCGTCGATATGGCCCCGTTAATTCAGCACTGCGTAGAAATACTCCAGTTAAAAGCAAAAGAAAAACAGCAGGAGATCATACTCAAAACAGAAGAGGTCTCACTCAATATCAACCCACAGAAGATTTGGCGTGTGGTCAGCAACCTGATTACCAATGCCATCAAGTTTAGTCCTGTAGGCTCCATCATTTTTGTCATCATGGAGGTTAAACCGGGTTGGCTGGTCATAGAGGTAAAAGACCGTGGCATCGGCATCCCTTCTGATCTAAAAAATGAAATGTTCAAAATGTTCACCGGGGCCATGCGCCTCGGCACCTCCGGCGAACAGTCATTTGGCCTTGGGCTGGCCATCTCCATGCAGATCGTCAAGGCCCACAATGGTAAACTGTGGTTCGAAAGTGTTCCCGGCCAGGGCACTTCTTTCTTTGTCGAACTTCCTTTGGATGCGGCTAAGATCCGCGGTTAACTGGGGTTCATCCGGTTAAATGCATTTTTCAGGTCTTCCTGGCTCGCCTTGGTCATTGCTTCACTAAATCCAAAACTCACCTCTGTTTTTCCTCCTTTCAGCTGCGCGAATATTGCCGTGATAAAATCACTCACCGGCGGCGCCGCATCATGTAGTCCTTTACCACCCAGGTCCGTATTAAGTGCTGGCGGTATCACTTCTATCACCTCTATATTTTTAGATTGCAGCAAGTATCTGGCCGACAGCGTGAACGAATGAAAAAATGCCTTCGTTGCAGAATACACCGGCACCTTGGTAAGTGGCACAAAAGCCAGCCCGGATGTCACATTCATCACCGTTTTTAATGCTGGCAAATTTATGAACAGCGATGTTAAATGAAGGGGCGCTTCTATATTTATGGCAATTTCATTTTTCGCACGCTTATAAAAGTCAGCATCGGGTATATTCATCCATTGCTGTATGCCGGCATTATTTACCAGCACATTCAGGTCGCTGTGGTTGTCCCTGATCCATTCAAAAAGCGCTACCCGTTCTGCTTCCACAGCCAGGTCGCACACCTTCGTGATCACCGCCGGAAATTTTTCCTTCACTCCTTTCAGAACGTCTTCCCGCCTGCCACATACTATCACAGTATTATTCTCTTGCAAAAATCTTTCGGTCAGCCCCAACCCTATTCCGCTCGCCCCACCCGTTATCAATATCTTATTATTCGCTAATTCCATTTTGTTCGTTTTTGTTTGTAATACAAAGATGATGTTAAAAAATTAAACAAAACTAATGGTAGTATGTTTTATACTTTTAGGTCCTCACTTTTGCCTTTTGACTTAGCGCCGGCGCTTCTATTCTGCAAGCTTCAATCGCCATGTTGCCCGCATTTTCCCACCTGTCTTCAAATAGTTCAATTGTTCTTCGGTAGCGCTTGCTATCAGGTATTTAAGTGCCGCCGAATTCTTTTCTTCACCATCCGCTTCCATGTCTATCACGAAGCCTTGCTCCTTGAAAAATGCCTCTGCATCATCAAAACTGTCAAACATCTTCTCCCTGATCTGCATCTTCTCTGCAAACTCATTCATTTCACTTCTTCTTGCACTCGCCGGCAAGTCATGTTTCAGTTTTATATAAATATCCGCTGTTATCCAGTACCCCCCTCTTTCCTTTAGTATTCCCCGCACTATCTGGCACAGCTTTGCTTTTTCTGCCCTATCCAGGTACATCAGCAACCCCTCATTGATTATCGCTATTTCTCCTTCCCCAAAATGCGCTACCACCGCCTTAAACGCCGCTTCATCCAACGCATTCAGCGGCAGTATTTCCAGTTGTCCTTTAGCATGGAGCGTATCCACCGGCAATGCTGCGATCAGGTCTTGTTTTGTTCTGATCAGTTCCGGCAGGTCGGTATCTATATAGTGCACATTGTTTTCCTGAGTTGCAGCAAGCCCCCTGAAAGAAAATCCCGAAGAGAGCTCCAGGATATTTTTCACCGGCAGGTTCCATAGCAGCTGGTCTATACTCTTATACCGCGCATCAAGATGCACCACGCTTCCCCAGTAAGCAAGGTCTTTATTGGTAGTATCCGGCTCAAATACCCCCGGCTGTGATATCAGTTCTGCTGTTTCCCTGGCATAGGGTATATCAGTAAGCCCCTTTATGAGCAATACTAACTTGGCAGACGGGCTGATACTGCTGTAATCGCGGCTTGACGGTTCGTTTTCATGAGCGTTCATACTGCAAATTTATTGCAGAATAATTTTAACACGATTTTTAAAAACCGATGGCATGATAATTATTCTTTATCTGGTATAAATGTTAAAACAAAAACTCAACAACATGAAAAAGGTTTTATTTTTACTACTCGCGGTTTCATCATTGTCCGCATGCCATAAAGCAAGTAATACAGCGCGCATTACTTTCGATATTCCATACACTCAAACCACAGCTTTACCCGGTGTTCCCGGTTATTCCGAAGGCACAAGTATACCACCTGGAGGGGCCGCAATGCCATTTGCAGCGGTAAATGTATCTACCAACGCACAACAATTTTTTGATCTGAACGGCATCACTTCCAAAAATGTTTTAAGTACCTACATGACAAGCATGTCCGTACAGATCACAACTCCGGGGTTTCATTACTTCGACTTTTTAGATAAAATAGAAATGTACATTTCCGCCCCCGGTCAGCCCGAAATAATGGTTGCTTACGATGATAATGTTCCTTACAGTGTAAAGTTTATAAACCTCGCAGTTGTACCCAACTTGAACCTAAAAAACTATATTGTCGGCGATAGCGTTACTGTTCGTTTAAGTGCATACGTTAATAACGTGCCAACCCCTGCTCAACTATTATTAAACGGCCAGTTTCAGGTTACTGCAAACCCACTATAAACAATGTTATACTACATCTGAATTATACATAGCCCACGGTTTCAACCGTAGTATATTAAAGTCGCACATAGCCCACGGTTTCAACCGTGGGTAGATAAATAACGATATAAAAGGTATAACCGTTTTAACGGTTTACAGAACGGATAGAACGGTTTAAAATGTCCGTGAATCATTACACAATTGATGCGTAGAGACCAAACTCTGAACTGAAAAAAAACCGAAGGGATGATATTATTATAGGAAACAAATTCACACAATACACAACCCTCGAAGAGGTGGCATAAATGACGGTCAAATAATCTGGAAAAGGATAGCCGTAACATCTCTTATCGTTCCCCCGGTGCTATTCGTAGGTGCTCCAATATGTTTAAGGTAATGATGTCTCTCTATAAATCCTTAATTAACTAAATCCCGGTTCTGACAAAAAATATTGCATTTGCGCTTCCGGATTCTCTTCGTAATTTGCTTTAATACGCTGCTCCTAAATTTATTTGGGCAGAAGTGAACAGAAAAGTTCCTTGAAATTCCTGGAAACATAATTAAACTACACATAACATTACTCAATAATACCAGTGGCGTTTTTCAAAAAAATCAACAGTAAAAAAATCTACAGTTGAAAAATCATCCAAAAACCAAAAATAAAATCAACTATAAAATTTCAAAAAAAGCCCGAAACCAGCGCCCAGCTTACATCACTATTTCAAAACCGCAAAATAATCAACATAGATCAACTGCAGATTTTAAATGAAGAAAAAAATAAAATACATAAATATTCACCAAAAGTGTTGGCAATACCCTCAAAACGCCCTAAAAAACCATGCTTTTTACTTTTTAATTTTGAATTTTTACTTTAACAATGTGAATATCTTTTTTTTGTTGACTTCCCTACTCACCTTACCTTTAAACCGACACATGCTGTTTGCTTCTGCATTACATTTATTTGTTAGCCCACTAATAAATTTCGCAATGAGTTGAAAATTAGAGTGTCATAGTGAGGAAACAATTTGCTGCACACAAGTTCTTTGAAAATGACATTATCTGGCAGATTATTTTGATGATAGATGCGGTGAAGTTCAGTCATGATGGCGCCTTTTTTAGCCCGCCCTTACGATTGATGGCCCTGAAGAATGAAAGGACCCTGATACGCTTGATTAAGCACAACAGAATTCCCGGGCAGGGTTAAAACCAGCGCCATGATGGTGATAGAAGCTGTGTCCACACAGCGTAAAGCCTCTTTATTCCTGCGGAGCATTTGGAATAAAGTCGCCTTTTCTTTTGTTACTTTTCTTTTGGCGAAGCAAAAGAAAAGTAAAGAGCAGGGGGTCTAAGTAAAATGAGTAATATTTCTGGCTGGCCGCTCATCCATGACTGTTGAGCAAACTACAAAAGTTGGATAATGGCACTAGAACCCAATAATCTAAGTGAGACGGAAAAAATGCGACAAAAAAAACGAGACATAAGTGAGACATTTTTGAGACATTATTTTCAATAATAAGTTGAATATCAATAAATTAGCTAAAAATAAAAATTTCCTGAAAAACGTGACATTTTAATCTTGGATCATGATGATCTTTTAATCAGGTGAATCTCGGTTCAGACAGACTTTAAAGAATGAGCGATAATTATATAGTTTCAGCCCGTAAGTACCGCCCCCAAACCTTCGACACAGTCGTTGGCCAGGAGCATATTACCACTACGCTGAAAAACGCCATTAAAAACCAGCATCTGGCGCATGCATATTTGTTTTGTGGTCCTCGCGGCGTTGGTAAAACCACCTGCGCCCGTATCCTCGCAAAAACCATCAATTGCGAGCACCCTACCGAAGATATTGAGGCATGCGGCATTTGCCCCACATGCATCAGCTTCAAAAACAATAGCTCGTTCAATGTCTTTGAGCTCGATGCTGCCAGCAACAACTCGGTCGATGATATCCGCGAGCTCACTAACCAGGTACGTTTCGCCCCTCAACAGGGCAAGTACAAAGTATACATCATTGATGAGGTGCACATGTTGAGCGCTGCGGCATTTAATGCCTTCCTCAAAACATTGGAAGAGCCGCCACCCTACGCCATCTTCATCCTCGCCACTACCGAAAAACATAAGATACTTCCTACCATTCTCAGCCGCTGCCAGATCTTTGATTTCAAGCGCATCACTACCCATGATATTGTTGCGCACCTGCAAAGTATCGCCAGCAAAGAAGGTATGATAGCCCAGGAAGCTGCTTTACACGTAATTGCCCAAAAGAGCGAAGGCGCCATGCGCGATGCACTCAGTATGCTCGATCGTATTGCCAGCTTCACAAATGGTATGCTCACTTACAGCAATACCATGGAGCACCTTAACCTCCTTGATGCCGATTTTTATTTCCGCCTCACAGATAGTATGCTCAGTCAGGATGTGGCCGGCACCTTACTCTTACTAGATCAGGCACTTGAAAAAGGCTTCGAAGGCGATGTGATCATTAATGGCCTCGCAGAGCATTTCCGCAACTTGCTCCTCTGCAAAGACCCGCGTATGGCCAAGCTGCTCGATGTGCCAAACGATCACCGGCCCATGTATAATGAAAAGGCCAACCAGACACCGCCATCATTTATACTTTCTGCCCTTAATGTTATTAACGACAGCGAGTTACAATATAAAACGGCTACCAACAAGCGCCTGCATGTCGAGATGTGCCTGATCAGGTTATGCTTTCTGTTGCAAAGCATTCCATCATCACAATCTGCCGGTAGCGATGACGTAAAAAAAAAGCCTGAACGGGTAGAAACTAACATAGCCGTAGACCCGCAACCCCAGGCAAATATGCCATCACGGCCTGTCCCGCCTCCACCTCCAACCGTAGCAAAGACAGATTATCCGGTAAATAATATGGTCGAAAAAGTGGTAGAGGAAGTAGCGCCAAAGCCACCGGTACAACCCGCTCAACCTCTTGCACATAAACCAGCCACACCTGCTCCATCAAAAAAATTGAGCATGAATATGTTGCAGGACTTGGATTCTGAAGTCGCAAAAGCCGCGGCAAATACTAATAATGAACAAAAAGTACTCACCCTTGCCAGGGCAGAGGAACTTTTCGAAACATACAAGAAAAAATTACAGGCAGAAAGCAAAAGCGTACTTTTTTCGCAATTCTTAATGATGCGTATAGAAGTACTGCCCCCGGATGAGTTGCGCCTCATTTCTCCCAGCGAGCTTACCGACACCTATGCCCGTGATCAGCGCTCCATACTTACAGATTTCTACCGGGCTGAGACCGGGATGATCGTGCGTATCACCACCACAATTGTGGAAGACGAATCGATAAAGGCAGCGCAAAACACGGTAGTACTCAGTAAAAGTGAAATGTATGAGGCGATGGCCCGCAAAAACCCTAACCTTGCAGCACTTAAAGACACACTTGGCATGCAAATAGAATATTAGAAATGAAATTAGTCGTTTGGGAATTACGAATTGAGATGATATCGTAAAGGAACAGGAATTACATAAGATAACTAGAAAATATAAATGATTTAAAAAATAACGATCCAAATTCCTAATTACAAATTCCTAATTCCATAAAAAGATTACTTTTGACACTCAAAATATATACCAATTTATATGGCGGAAGCAATACGTATGCCGTTACTCAGCGATACAATGAAGGAAGGGGTAATAGCAGAATGGCACAAAAAAGTAGGTGATACCGTAAAATCTGATGATGTAATAGCCGATGTGGAAACCGATAAGGCCACTATGGAAGTAATGCCTTATGTAGATGGCACGTTGCTTTACATTGGTGTTGAAAAAGGAAAGGGTGTTCCCGTAAATGGCATAATGGCTATCATCGGAAAACCCGGTGAAGATTTCCAGGCTATTCTTGATGCTGATAAAAATAATGCACCAAAGCCTGCTGCAGAAGCTACGCCGGCTCCACAAACTGCTGCTGCGCCTGCCGCCCCCGTTGCTGCGGCACCCGCCCCTGCACAGCAAGCGCCCCCCGTTGCACAACCTGTATCTAACAATACAGACGAGCGCTTAAAAGCTTCGCCACTCGCTAAAAAACTGGCAGAAGAGAAAGGTGTCGATATTAATAATGTTAAAGGATCCGGCGATAATGGCCGCGTTATAAAGCGTGATGTAGACAGTTATACTCCTGCAGCCGCACCACAGGCAGCTAAATCCGCGCCGGTCGCACAATATCAGCCGGTAGGTGCAGAAGGATATACAGACGCCCCGCTATCTCAAATACGTAAGATCATTGCGCAAAAATTATCCGGCAGTTTGTTCTCTGCGCCGCACTTCTATCTCACTATGTCCATCACAATGGACAAAGCGATGGATGCGCGCAAAGCGATCAATGATATATCGCCTGTAAAAGTATCTTTCAACGATCTTGTAATAAAAGCATGCGCCATGGCGTTGCGCAGGCATCCCGAAATAAACAGCTCTTGGATGGGCGATTTTATCCGTCAGAACCATCATATCCACATCGGCACCGCAGTTTCTGTAGATGAGGGTCTGATCGTTCCTGTTATTAAATTTGCTGATCAGAAATCATTATCTCAGATAGCAGATGAGGCTAAGTCGCTTATAGATAAAGCCCGTTCCAAAAAGATCACACCACCCGAATTCTCCGGCAATACATTCACCATATCTAATCTCGGCATGATGGATATCGATGAGTTTACAGCCATCATAAATCCACCTGATAGCTGCATACTTGCCGTTGGCAAGATCGCTCCTACTCCCGTGGTCGAGAACGGGGCTGTAGTGATACGCCAGATAATGAAAATAACATTGAGCTGCGATCACCGTGTAGTTGATGGTGCTGTAGGATCCAAATTCCTGCAAACACTAAAAGCTCACCTTGAAAATCCGGTAACTATGTTAGCATAACCAATTTCATGAAAAATATTTTCTCGTTTTTGTTCCTGAGTATGTATTGTACGACAATACATGCACAGGATAATTATGAGATACAGGTATATGGTGCCCAGACAGTGGAAAAAGATGCCACAATGATAGAGTTGCACAGCAACTATACTTTTGGCGGCCAGCTTTACACTCAGGATGGTGTGCTCCCTACCCATAATATGGATCATGAAACAGTAGAGATCACACACGGCTGGACGCCATGGTTTGAAACTGGCGTATATTTTTTCAATGCTCTTGGTTCTGATGATCGCACCACTTATGTAGGCAGTCATATAAGGCCCCGGGCCATGGCTCCGGAAAGCTGGCACTGGCCGGTAGGCGTTAGCCTTTCGTTGGAAGCAGGCTATCAAAAACCACAGTACAGCCCTGACGACTGGACTCTGGAAATAAGGCCGATAATCGATAAAACCTGGAAGAAATTTTACGTTGCAATCAATCCTGTTTTTGACAAATCATTGCATGGTGTAAACGAAGGCAAAGGCTTTGATTTTTCACCAAACCTGAAAGCCAGTTATAACATAACAAAAGTGATCGCGTTAGGGTTTGAATATTATGGCGCCGTAGGAAAAATAAACATGCCCGATCCTTTCCAGCAGCAGCAACACCAGCTTTTCCTTGCAGTGGACCTTGATTGGTCGCCCGATTGGGAATTTAATGCTGGCTATGGTTTGGGTTTCACAAACGCTACCGATAATGACATTTTCAAAGTAATCTTAGGCTACCGGCTACATAAGAAAAAACCCCAAACCTCCGGTAGAGGAGAATGATATGATTATTTGAAAAACCTACGCATTTTGTTTTTGAATATCGCTATCTGTGCTTCCGGAAGGTAAAGGAACTACGCGCATAAAATAGTAAATAATAAAAGTAACCGTCCCTATAAATACAAAAAACAAAATCCACATGATCTTCTCCCCCTCCGATTTTATTTTATGAGTAACCACATGTATGATGTAATATATCATCAACCCAAGATGAGTTATAAGCGACAAAATAGCTAATGAAATAAATTCACCCGTAAAAAAATGGGCCATATAATTCCTGGCGAAGAATTGAGGGTCGTTCGAATTAGGTAAGTAAAGCAGCATCTCCCTGACCATGGAGATATAATACACGAGGAAGCATACACCAAAAATAAGAGGTAAAAATGTTGCGATTCCAAGAATAACCTTACCGGAGTTTGACATTAACGATATTTACTATAAAGCTAATAAAAAACAAAGCAATAAAAAAAGCTGCCTGTAAAAGCAGCTTCTTAAAAAAAGAGCAATGCGGAATTAAGATAAAGTGGCAGAAAGGAGTATCTTCTCGCAATTGAATAACTTGCCAATAAGGCATTCTTTATTTGCTTCTTCGGCCAGTTTCTGAAATTCTTCAGCAGAGATTCCGGCAACCTTACCGGTTACAGTTAATTCACTCTTGGTGATCGTACCATTGTCCAGTGTGATATCGCATTTGGTTTGTATCTCTTCCGGATTGTGATTAGCCGCACCTAACATAAAAGTCAGCTTCATAGTATAACAACCTGCATGAGCAGCTGCTATCAACTCTTCTGGGTTAGTGCCAACGCCATCTTCAAAACGGCTTTTGTAAGAGTATTGTGTTTTGTTAAGCACAGTGCTTTGAGTGGTCAGGTTACCTTGACCCTCTTTTCCGGAGCCGTTCCAAACGGCAGTAGCGTTACGTTTCATGAGAAATATTTTTATTTTAGTGACAAAGATAAAGGAACTGCGCTGAAAGCAAATGGGATTATATTATACCAGTATTATCTTTTGACATAGCTTCCGGGCTACTTTATATTCACAATAGGTTTCTTAAAGCATCCCCAACTTCTGCATACTTAAAAGAAAAACCTTGATTCAGGAATCTGGTTGATAAGACCCACCTGCTTTTCAATAGTAATTCAGTCTCCGTTCCAATTACAAATGCAGCAATTTCCAATAGCCATTTTGGTGCCGGCAAGCCAAAAGGTATATGATAAATTTTACGCAGCTGCTGCATAAACTCATAGTTATGGACAGGGCCGGGTGCAGCGGCATTAAATGTACCGGATTGCTCCTTATGATCATATAACCATTCTATCATCCTTGCCACGTCTTCAATATGAACCCAGCTAAACATCTGGTTACCATTACCTTGCCTGCCACCTAATCCAAATTTTGCGAGCCGGGAATAGGGAACCAATACGCCCCCTTTACCCAATACAATTGCCATCCGCAATACAACTTTACGAGTTGCAGGTAATTCTATTTCATTAAAGGCTTTCTCCCAAGCTTTGCATACCTGTACTGAGAAGTCGTTCTGTATCTCACCCGCATATTCGTCCTGTGGCCTATCTTCAGCATGGCGGTATATGGTGGTAGATGCACCGTTTATCCATAGCTTGGGTGGTGTCTTTAGTTGCTTCACTGCATCACCTAAAATACGGGTGCTGTCTACCCTGCTATTCATTACGGCTGCCTTGTTCTTGGCATTATAACGACAATTAACAGATTTGCCAGAAAGATTTATTAGTAAATCGCAACCTTCCATATCTTGCGCCCAGTCTCCCATAGTTCGTCCATCCCATTGTATCATTTTTACCCCGGCAATATTTCCTTTCTTCCTGTATGAATTATTTGCTGCACCCTTCAAATTGCGAGTGAGAATTGTTACCCTGTTTGTTGTGCTCCAGCGTTCAGCTAACTGCATCCCAACGAACCCACTGCCACCTGCAATTACTATATGTTTGTCTGTCATAACTACCTTTTTAAAAGGTGCGGAGATATTACCTCCGCACCGTGAATTACTATACAATATCTAAGGATTACTTATAGCGTCATATGTAGTATTCTGCCTTTTTTCGATCAAAGCCCTTTTACGCAAACGGAAGAATATGAACATATTGAGAAAGTGCATGCACCCTAAAATAAGAATGATCGCACCAATTTTTATACTAAGTATTTCTACCAGCACACGGGCATTGGCAATGTTATCTAAAACACGTAATGTATATACTGTGTAACCAATGTTTATCAGGTAGAAACCAACTACCAATAAATTATTAACTGCATCGGCGAGTTCCTTATTGCCGTGGAAAATATCTACCAGGAATACCTTCCCATTTTTAAACAAAGTACGTGCCACCCATATTGTAACCGTGATTGTGATGACCAGGTAAAGTGCGTAAAGCAAAATGATGTTGTTGTTCATAAAATAAATTTTAGATTGGTTAAAAATATTTGTTATTGTTATCCCTACTAAGAAGTCTGAGGAGGCGCATGTATGAATTTGTTCATAAATATTATTGAATTTTCAGAATATTTTGAAAGTTACTTTGCTTTAAAAAACCGGATAGCCGGTTTGAATAATCATTAGTTTTAAAAAACTCACTACCTACTTGAAAACTTTTAATAAAGTACCTGTAAACCAGTGTTCATCCATTTTCACTAATCCATCTACCGCCTTGCTAGCCTGGTTTGCAAATTTTTGAATATCTGCCATAGTCTCAATAAATGCTTTTGTATCCTTATCGTTTTTATTACCTTCTATTTCCTTCAACTGATTGAGTGCATTCAATATGGGCTCTACTTCCCTGCGCTTCCGTTCTTTTATTATTCGCATCGCAACGGTCCATATATCCTTTTCTGCTATGAAAAACTCTTTTCTTTCTCCGGGTTTTAACACTTTTTCTACTATCCCCCAATCCATAAGATCCCTGACATTCATGTTTGCATTTCCTCTGCTTATCTGTAGTTGGCTCATAATATCATCTGCACTCAACGGGCTAGAGGAAACTAATAGCAATGCATGGATCTGAGCCATTGTCCTGTTTATGCCCCACTGAGAGCCTAATACCCCCCAGTTCTGTATAAATTGTTGCTTTGCCTCTTCCAATTTCATGACCCAAAGTTAAAACTAAATTTCCGAACTTTCAAATATTTCTGAAAATAAAGTTTCATAGCGCTCTCTAAATAAAACAATGAATGTTTATAGTCACTTTTACAACAAGACGAGGTTATTAATTTCTTACTAACTTAGCAGCTTATGCAAAAAATACTTGTTGCCAATCGTGGCGAAATAGCAATGCGGGTGATGCGCACTGCAAAAGAAATGGGCATTAAAACAGTAGCGGTTTTCTCAGAAGCAGACAGGAATATGCCTTTTGTGCGTTATGCTGATGAAGCAATTTGCATTGGGCCGGCACTATCTTCACAATCTTATCTGCGAGCGGAAAAAATAATAGAGGCGGCAAAAAAAACAGGCGCTGATGCAATACATCCGGGTTATGGTTTTTTAAGTGAGAACGCTTCTTTTTCAAAAGCTGTTTCAGATGCAGGATTGATATTCATTGGCCCATCAGCCCACTCGATAGAAATAATGGGCAGTAAGATAGGGGCTAAACAGGCGGCTAAAAAGTTTAATGTCCCAATGGTTCCGGGCACTGAAGAACCAATAAGTGATATAAATGAAGCCCGTAAAATAGCCAATAAAATAGGCTACCCTATTTTGGTAAAAGCATCGGCAGGCGGCGGCGGCAAAGGCATGCGTGTGGTGAACAACGAAGGTGAATTTGAAGAGCAGATCCGTACTGCTAAGAGCGAGGCGCTAAGTGCATTTAGCAATGACGATGTTTTTATTGAGAAGTATGTAGGCTCGCCCCGCCACATTGAGATACAGCTAATGGGCGACCAGCATGGCAATTATGTATACTTGTTTGAACGGGAATGCAGCATCCAGCGCAGGCATCAGAAGCTTATAGAAGAAGCGCCATCGAGCTGTCTTACGCCGGAAATAAGGAAACAAATGGGTGAATGTGCAGTGGCTGTAGCCCGCTCATGCAATTATTACGGTGCAGGCACGGTAGAATTTCTTGTAGATGAAAATCTGAATTTCTATTTCCTTGAAATGAATACCCGCCTGCAGGTAGAACATTGTGTTACTGAAATGATCACGGGTGTAGACCTTGTAAAAGAACAGATAAATGTGGCTCGTGGCCATAAATTATCAATCACACAAGACGAATTAAAAATAAACGGCCATGCCTTAGAATTAAGAGTCTGCACTGAAGATCCACTCAATAATTTCCTACCGGATACAGGCAGGCTTGAAATATACCAACCTCCTAAAGGGCCGGGAGTGCGTGTTGATGACGGATATGAAGAAGGGATGGATATCCCGATCTTTTATGATTCTATGATTGCTAAGCTGGTAGTGCATGCCCCAACGCGCGATGAGGCCATAGACCGTCTTTGCCGGGCCATTGATGAGTATTATATAAAAGGCATAAAAACAACCCTGCAATTTGGCAAATGGGCTGTTCAAACAGAGCCATTCCGCAGCGGGAACTTTGATACCAAATTTATTGAAAAGCACTTTAAACCAGAGTATCTTAACAATGAAGATCCCGAACTGGAAAAAGTAGCATCCCTGCTGGCTGGTTATATCTGGGAGAAAGACAAAAAACAGAGTCTAACAAATGCAGGCGCTATGACAAATGGGGTTAGTAAGTGGAAGATTAACAGAGGGTAATTTCTAACTGAAATAACAAAATTTCAATTTGAAGATATTGTTAATTATCAAAAAAACATTATCCTAGCTTCCGAAAAAATTGTAAATTGTATTGTTTAATCAAATACCCACACACCTAAAAAAGAGTACTATGGCAGACGAAAATGAAGATATTAAAAAAGAAGGTTCTGAAAATAAAGAAGAAACCAAACCAGAACAAAAACACCATACCTGGATAGGTGATCTGATTGAGAAAATAGATAATATTGATGTAGATTTCCCATTATCCGGAGGGGAAGAGCCTCACTATTTAAGGCCAAAAACAGGGGAAGAACTGGAAGAAGAGAGGAAAAAGGACGAGCAAAAAAAGCATAATTTTTTACATGATCTGGATGCGGAATTCCCCTTGTCGGGAGGAGAAGTATAATCAAACTGTAGTTATAAACTAAAAAGTGCCCGGATAAACCATCCGGGCACTTTTTAGTTTGTGTGCAATCACAACCTGATTCATCTATTTGTTCTGCGTCTCTGCCTCATTTTTATGCTGGTCGTGATCATAAGGCGTTTTGTCAAATTTCCGGTAAGCCCACCCGAATATCAGGGGGAACACCCATAAGGAAAAAGTCATTGCACATAGAATCCCCCCAATCACTACCCTGGCCAACGGCCTGCTGCTTTCGGAGCCAATGCCGTGCGAAAACGCCGCAGGGCACAACCCTATGGCCGCCATTAGCGCCGTCATCATTACGGGTCTTATTCTTTGATTTACCCCTAATTTTATTGCAGTATAAAGAGAATCAGAACCCGATCTGACCTTATGGAGGTTGTCTTTAAAAATGGTAATTAGGATAATCCCATCCTGTATACAAATACCAAACAAAGCAATAAACCCAATACCGGCCGAGATACTAAAATTTGTACCTGAAATAAACAATGCTGCAATACCGCCTACAATGGCAAAGGGGACGTTTAAGAAAACCAACCCGGCATCTTTGAAATTCCCAAACATAGTGAGCAGCAAAACGAAAATGAGCAACAAACTAATAGGCACTACCTGCGCCAGCCTTTTTTGCGCACGCTCCTTATTTTCAAAATCACCCTGCCATGCCATTCTGTAGCCCCTCTTCAGGTGAACTTTTTCAGCAACTTTCTTTTGCGCCTCACTCACAACACTACCCATGTCCCTGCCACGAGCTGAGAATTTAAGTGCTGCATATCTTTCATTCTCGTCTCTATATATGAGGCAAGCCCCGGTTTTTCGTGTTATATCTGCGATGGCTTTGATAGGCACTTTTGAACCATTCTGTGTCGGCACCAATAGATTACCAATGTCGTCTTCTGTTTTTCTGTATTCTTCAGGAAGGCGTACCCTGATATCGAATGTGCGGATACCTTCATAGAGAGTGGAGGCCGTCAACCCTCCAATGGCCATAGCCAGCACCGCATTTGCGTTAGCAGTCGTGACGCCGTATAGCGCCATTTTTTGCTGATCAAGGTTCACATCTATTTCAGGTTGCCCTATATTATGCATTATGCCAAGATCCTCCACTCCCGGAATATCTTTCATAACATTGTACACCTCTCCAAGTTCGGACTCCATATAATTTAAGGAGTCGCCATATATTTTTACTACCAGCGAACCTTTCACACCCGATACCGCCTCTTCCACATTATCCATGATCGGCTGAGAAAAGTTAAGATCAATACCAGGTATTGAAGATAACTTTTTCGTCATTTGGGTGATCAATTCTTCCTTTGATATTTTAGGGCTCCACTCGGATTCTGGAAGCATGAGCACATCGAATTCATTGTTATAAAACCCTGCCACATCCGTTCCGTCATCAGGGCGGCCGGTTTGCGACACCACTGTTTTTACTTGCGGAAAGGTCATTAGTTTATTGCGCACCTGTAGCGAAACATCCACACCTTTGGGGAGCGATGCACTATAAGGCAACTGAACCCTGAGCCATATAGAGCCCTCATTCAGCTCAGGCAGGAACTCAGAACCTAAATATCTGAATGAGTATAACCCAACTACCGCAATGACTGCGGCAGAGATCAGAACAATCCGCTTGTGGCGAAAAGCGGCAATGAAGCCCCCAAGCATAATTTTAGTAAGAAAGTGTACAAAAGGATTGTGCTTCTCGCGTACATTTTTATTAAGCAGGAACGATATAAGAACAGGCACAAGTGTAAGGGTTGTAATCAACGCACCTACCAACGCAAAGCCGAGGGTATACGCCAATGGAGAAAACATTTTTCCCTCCACTTTCTGGAATGCAAAAATGGGCAACAAGCAAGTAATGATGATCACTTTTGAGAAAAATATGGCTTTACCCATTTTTGTGCCAACTATCCTGTACATCCCCATTTTTGAGAGCTTGTTAAACTTATCCATCCCAACATCTTCAGCCTTCGCATTCAGAGCTACAAACAGCCCTTCCACCATTACCACGGCACCATCAATGATAATACCAAAATCTACCGCCCCCATCGATAATAGATTTGCAGTCATCCCTTTTAATTTAAGGCAGATAAATGCAAATAACAATGACATTGGAATTATGATCGCCACTATAAACGTAGTGCGCCAATCAAACAGGAAGAGGGAAACCAAAAGGACAACAAGTAATATCCCTTCAATAAGGTTATGCAACACAGTGTGTGTAGCAAAAGAAATAAGGTCCGTTCTGTCGTAGTACGGAACTATTTTTGTGTCGGCAGGTAAAATATCCCTATTTAGCTTTTCAATCTCTTTCTTTACCCCGGCAACAACCTCAGAAGGGTTCTCACCTTTGCGCATTACCACGATACATTCTACCACGTCATCCTGGTCAGATACAGTTCGTTTGCCCGAAGAATCAATTGCATCGCTTCTTGTAACCCAACCTAGCCGGGGAACATTAGATATCACCACAGTTGCAACATCCTTTACAAGTAGCGGGACACCATTATTGTTTTGAATAATAATATTATTGATCTCGTTTACGTCATTGATAAGACCAATACCCCTTACAGCATATGCCTCATCATTTTCAATGATCATATCACCACCTATGTTTATGTTTGTATTTTGCACGGCAGTGAAAACATCCAGTGGCGTTAGGCCCAAAGATGTCAGCTTTCCCGGGTCTACCTTTATTTCATAAGTTTTTGTTTTACCCCCAAAAGCGTTCAAATCGCCCACTCCCGGCACAGATCTAAGCCTCCTGTCTATTACCCAATCCTGGATCGTTTTCAACTCCCTGACATCACGGAATGTACTTTTTATGGTATATCGGAAAATCTCTCCGGTAGGCCCTGTGGGCGGCTGGAGCACGGGGGTAATATTAGGAGGCAGACTCGCATTATTGATCAGGCTCATCACTTGAACCCTGGCTTCAGGATCTTTTACATCATCATCAAAAATGACTTTTACATACGACAATCCAAAAATACTTGTTGAGCGCAGGCTTACTTTCTGCTGCACCGGGTTCAAAGCAATTTCAATGGGGATTGTAATATATTTTTCAACCTCTTCGGCACTTCTCCCGGACCATTGGGTAATGATATCAATTTCTGTATTAGTAACGTCAGGGAACGCTTCAATAGGCATATTTTTGAAAACGATGATCCCAGATATTATCAGTGCAACCGCTGCAAATATGATGAAATACCTGTTTTTAAGCGAAAACCCTATTATGGCTCTTAAAATCTTGGTCATTAGCTTTTTTTAAATAATTAATTATTCAGCTCTCTATAAATTTGTAATGCTGACGAGGCAATAACCATATCACCGGCATGTACACCCGAACTGATAAATGTCTTACTGCCTAATTTATTCAGTATTTCAACCGGTGTTATATCTGCATTGCCGTTTCCTTTGTAAACCAGCACATAATATCTGCTGGTTTCATAAACAAGGGCGCTGCTGGCTATACAAAGCGCTTCCTTTCCGGCAGAATTTGAAACAACAACGCTGGCGTACATTTCCGGCTTCAAAATATAATCCGGGTTTTGTAGCACCACCCTCACCTTAATAACTTTGCTGGAAGGGTCAAGTACATTTAATATCTTGTCTACTTTACCCGTAAACACCTTATCAGGCTCTGATAAGATTTTAACTTCGGCAGGATCTCCGAGATGCACTTTTTCTATGTTAGCCTCATACACATTGGCCTGTACCCACACATCTTTCAGATCCGATATGGTAAATAAAGCAGTTCCATTGTCTGGACGTACAGTTGTGTTGTTGGTAATATTTTTCTGAACAACAAAGCCACTGATCGGTGCTTTGATAACGTACTCACCATTTACATTATCACTGTTTATTTTCAATATTTTTTTCGCAGTTTCCAGTGCAGAAACCGCCTGGTCATAATTGGCCTGGGCTGTGGTAACGTCCAGTATAGATGCCAGGCCATTTTTGTAAAGTTCATTGTTGGCATCCAGTTGCTTTTTTGTGGAGGTAACGTTTGTTTCGGCTATAACCAGGTTATTACTGTAGCCGGCCATTTCACTACTTTTCACAATGGCTAATACCTGCCCGGCATTTACATAATCGCCGAGCTGCACCTTTATGTCTTTTACATTTCCACTAACAAGCGAAAAAATATTCACCTGTTTGTCCTGGTTAAAATCGACCATACCTGTCAAAGCCAAAGCGTTTTGCAGCGGACAGTTTTGCACAGTATCTATTGTTAAAGTTCGCAGTAAGCTGTCCGGAATAATATATTTCACTTTTTCTTCTGGTTTTTTAGCCTTTTCCTCACAACTTTGAAAGAGAAACAGGCCGGACAATATCAATGCAACAAACCTGATACTTAATTTCTTTTTTTTCATTTTTATAAATTTAAATGGCAATACGTCCAGCATTATTTGTTAAACAAATTTGAGCCTGTAAGAAAATTGATATTCTCAAGTGCATATACTTTATTATACAAAATCGTATTTAGCTGTACTATATTTTGTTTGTATGAATCATAGAATGTGAGGAATGTAAGAAGATTTACATTTCGCTTCATATAGTTCTGCATCATGTTTGATGCCAGCGTGTCAAAATTCCGGGCAAATGACGGATCGATTTCTTTGAGCAATTTATCAGCATCTATTGCTTTCTGTAAACCGCGAAATATCTGTTCATCAACCGTTTTCTGAGCCAGTTGCAGATTAGTGTTATTATAATCAACGAGTATCTGTGCATTTTTGATATTCCCCTGGTTGCGATTAAAAATAGGGATATCAAAACCCAAGGAGACTGCATTGAAATTTTGTATGTAGCTGCCCTGCTTATCATATGCAGCGCCCAAAGTAAGATCGGGCACAGCCAGGGCTTTTTGATAACTATATGTTTGCTGGCTCAGGAGCATGTTATCCTTAGCTATCATAAGGTCTGTGCGGTTTGCATATGCAGAGTCAAGTATAGTTTTCAGGCTATAGGCAAGTGGATCGGCCTTTTCTATTCCGGGAGTTACAACTGGTTTATAACAAACGTTGGTGCCTGCTTGCAATAAAAGCCTCAACTGACTTTCCTGGTCATTAATGTTATCTGCCAAAACCTGGTATTCGTTCTGTAAAGAATATAATTGTGCCTGCACCTGCACTATTTCAGCCTGGGATACATATCCTTTCCCTTGCACTTCTTTATATGCAGCTACTATCTTTTTAAGTGCATCGATCTCTTCGTTATAGACTTTTGCAGTTTGTTGTAAATAGTAAATATTATAGAAAGAACCACGTAAAGCTAACTTCAAAGTGCGCAACAAATCATAAAGATTGTCTTCGGCAAGTTTGTAGTTTGTTTGTGCAATGTCTACTTGTTTCTTTATTTTCCTGGACAAAACAATTAACTGTGTCAACTGGAATGCTTGCTCACCGTGTGAATTAGTCTCAAACCATTTTCCGGTTACCTGGTCATATGCGCCTTGCTCAATATTGAAATTTGGATTAGGGTATAGTTTTGCCTGGATGATAAGTGCTTTAGTAGCGTTAACATTATATTTTTCGGCGAGTATCTGCAGGTTATTTGCCAGAAACTGCTGTTCAGCTTTATCAAGTGAAATGTTAACGGTATCTACGTTAGGGAGTTGTGCACTGACTAAGTGAGAAACAATTATAAATAACGTTAACAACCAATACTTTAAAGGCATACCGGGATAATTTGGTGTAAAAATATATTAACACAATTGGAACCGTATTAGAACGGCATTAAAACTGCGTTAAAATCAATGGTTTTGGGGTAAAATTATGTTAAATGTACTGCCAACACCCGGTTGGGACTGCACTGAAATGCTACCGTTGAACAGCTCTATGATTTTCCGGGCAATATAAAGTCCAATTCCATGGCCCTGGTAGGCACTGACATCTGAACTGCGATAAAAAGGCTCGAAAATATGAGGCAGGGTATCTGCGCCAATGCCAATGCCTTCGTCAGCTATGCTAATTACTACATTGCTATTGTCAAAATGCATGCTGCAAATAACAGTTTTGCCGGACGAAAATTTTATTCCATTTTGAATAATATTTGTTATCGCCAGCGTCAGCAACATTTTATTTGTCTTAACATACAGCTTCGTTTCATCATCAGGTAACCCGGGCATTTGAATGTCAACATGCGAACCGGGGTCGCGGTTAAAGGCTACTCTTATATCCCACAAAAGCTCGTCTATACGCACTGTTTCTGTTTGCTGGCCTGCGATATCATTTTCATTATTGGCAAGCAAAAGGAAATTCCTGACGATGTCATTCAACCGGTCTGCCTCAACCAGTACAGATTGAAGTGTAGTTTTATAATCAGCAGATGTACGGTCTTTGCTAACCGCTACTTCCACCTCACCTATGATATTGGTAATGGGGGTTTTTAGCTCATGCGAAACATTAGCTACAAACATTTTCTGGAGATCAAATGATTTCTCGAGCCGTTCCAAAAGGCCATTAAAATTTGCAGCCAGCGTCCCAATTTCATCTTTCTCGTTGTCGGTATTTACACGAAGGTGCAGATCGGTTGCGGAGATTTTCCGGACTTGCGTATTAATTTTCTGGATAGGATCTAACGCGTTACCTGCAAACCAGCGACCTGCTATAAGCTGTATCAATAACTGCGCACAAAAAAGGACTGCCATTATCTGTAGCAGGTTCTTTTTCCTCTGCTCTCCGTCCTTATCCACGGCAGATGCAAGAATTACAAAGTTCCCCTGATTATCGGCATAATAAATGCCCACATTTTGCTTGTCATTTTCCTGGTAGGCGACATATTTTTTCTGGCGTACTTCATCAAGAATATCTTTGCTCCAATTCTGTTTATCATCCTTGATAAAGGATACCCGGTCAGTGCTATCATACAGCCGGATCACTTCCTGTGGTAAAGTGACAACAAATTTTTCTTTAAACTTTTCGAGCGCAGCAGGAGAAATCTCATCAGCTTCCAGATATACTTCGGCAGCTACTTCGGTACGCTCATGCAATGCCTGGTAAAAGTCGCTTTTTGTGATCCTTGAGAAAAGCAAATAAATAAACGTCATGATCAGCAACATCAGCATTGAACTGGTGATGGTAAAATATAACGTAAGTTTATTCCTTATCTGCATTTTATTGTTCTTTCATAATATAGCCCATACCAACAATAGTATGGATCAATTTTGATGAAAACCCTTTTTCAATTTTATTGCGGAGATAGTTAATATACACATCAATTACATTGCTGCCCGCATCAAAATCGTAACCCCAAACGTGCTCCGCAATATCACTTCTTGAAAGCACACGGTTGATATTTTGCATAAACATATCCAGCAATGAATATTCTTTTGCTGTAAGTACAATTTCTTTGTTATCCCGCCGCACGGTTTTACTGGAGCGGTTTAATACCAGATCAGCTATACGCAATTCTGTATTGTTTGAAGCATGCTGGTTTTGTCTCCGTGTCAGTGCCTGAATGCGGGCAACAAGTTCTTTGAAATGAAAAGGCTTAACAAGATAATCATCTGCGCCAAGCTGTAATCCATGGACTTTATCATCAACTGTGCCAAGCGCAGTAAGCATTAAAACGGGAGTATCTACGCCTTGCTCCCTAATACTTTTACAAACCTCCAGTCCATTAACAACCGGTAGCATTACATCAAGGATAATAACATCATAATCGCCTTGAAGAGCCATACCCAAACCAAGCTTGCCATCGTAAGCAGTAGTTACCTCATACCCATTTTCACTTAATCCTTTCTGAATAAATGCAGCTATTTTAGGTTCATCTTCTACTAAAAGTAATTTCATAAAATATTCAGGTTATTTAGCAACAGCGGTATTGAAACCGCCACAAGTTAGCAAATGCTAAATTAAGACATAGAATAATAGAGATGATAACCAAAAGCATTACCTGATCAAAGTGACATCGCCCTTCAGTATTGTAGTACTATTATTACTATTGCCACAAATAACTTCGGCAAAATAATAGTAGACACCAAGATCGGCAGCTACGCCATTATAGTTCCCATCCCACCCGTCCGCCGGGTTCTGGGTATAAAATACCCGTTGTCCGAAACGGTTGTAGACACTAAATTCAAGAAGTTGCATTTCTCCATGATATAATATCCTGAACACATCATTCCTGCCATCACCATTAGGTGTGAAAGCATTGGGGATTAGCGGCGTGCAACAATTATTGAAACTTACAATTCCGGTATCTGCATCAATGCATTCATTACTGTCTCTAACGGTGACATAATATGTGGCGTTGATAAGGTTAGAAATATGGTTAGAGCTTATTGAAGTATCTACAGCTTTTGAAGAATCACTACTCCAGGAATAACGATAAGGAACCGTGCCGCCGGTTACCCCTGCTACAATAGCCCCTTGATCTGCCTGGCCCTGGCAACTATTTGGTGTGATGTTTAATAATATACTCAACGCTTCAGGTTGCGGCACAAACACGTTTGTATCTTTCATGCAATTTTTACTGTCTGTAACAACGATGTCGTAAGTACCACTATATAGATCTTTGAAAGAAGCGGTATCTGTATAAATATTATTTCCATTGAGTTGATAAAATAGTGAGCCTACCCCACCACTTGCATAAAGTAATATAGCGCCGTTGTCTAGGCCGTAACAAGTAGTACTGGTTATATTGACATAGCCTACTAAGATGTGGGGATAGCCTGTAAAGGTTAAAGTAGTATCAATATTACAGCCATGTGCATCCTTGATATAAAAGGTGTATGTACCTTCTGCAAGGCCGCCTATGGAGTCAGACAATGAGAAC
>Ga0302185_10000847_pt1 | contig 22564 bp, 20 predicted proteins | sample II_Bog_E1_1_FD_200231 | JGI IMG/M metagenome (GOLD analysis project Ga0302185, IMG submission 200231) | Peat permafrost microbial communities from Stordalen Mire near Abisko, Sweden - II_Bog_E1_2 | ecosystem: Environmental > Terrestrial > Soil > Wetlands > Peat | place: Sweden: Abisko... | reverse complement strand
ACTGGATCGAAGTTGCATATAACCGGTATCTCAACCGCTGAATCTGTGGATATGATACGGAAGGCAAAGGCGGAGGGGCTGGGTGTTACCTGCTCTGTAACGCCGTATCACCTGGCGCTGACGGATGTAATGCTGAACGGTTACGACAGTATGTATAAAGTATCGCCGCCACTGCGCAGTGAGGCAGACAGGATGGCGCTGATAAAGGGCATCACGGATGGTACTATAGATTGTATAGCCACACATCACCGGCCACACGAGTGGGATGCAAAAACGAAAGAGTTTGAATATGCTGCCGATGGAATGGCTGTGGAGGAGATAGCTTTCAATATCCTATGGGATACGCTGAAAGAGTACATCAGCATTGAAAGAATAGTGGAGTTGCTGGCTACTATACCAAGGGACATCTTCGGGCTGGAGGTGCCCGAAATAAAGAAGGGCAATAAGGCAGTATTGACTATATTTACTACAGGGGGTCACCATACTTTGAGCGAAGGGAATATACGATCTATGAGCAGGAATAATCCGTTCATAGGGAAGAAGTTGAGCGGGAAGGTTTTGGCAGTTATCAATAACGGGCAGGTTCATGTGGCCGAGTAAATGGCCTCTCACAAAGTCACAAATAATATGGATGTCCAGGTTGAAAAAACTAAGATCACGATAGCTGATGATAAAAGGGTACTGTTTTATTTCCTGCTGTTTTCAATAAATAAGTTATGAGAAAGAAACAAACACATATTGTTTACGGGCTTGTTACTGTTGTGGTCATGATCATAGTGGGTACGGCGCTTATGCATGAGGGAATGGCTTTCAAACCCGGGCTTGCAGAAGTTGTGAATATACCATTCGTGGCTGGCATTATCCTGAATGCAGTTGCTTTTTCTAAGGCCAACAATGGTTATATAACATTTGGCGATGCCTTCCTGAGTTGTTTCAAAGCTACAGTCGTTATTATGATAGTGCGGATAGCATGGATCCCTGTATCCGGTTACCTGTTCCCGGATATAAAGGAAAAAATGTTTGCGATGTTCCAGGGGAAAATGTCGGCAAACCCGGCAATGACAGATGAAGGAATCGGCAGAATAATCAGGTTTATTAAGAATTTCTGGGGTGTTATTCTTGTCACTGGGACAATTATTACCACGTTGTTTTATGGGGCGATATTTTCGGTTATAGGCGGGGCAGTTGCTAAAAAGAATGTAATGCCTGTAGGGGATAATTTCTGAGGTATTGTTTCAGCCAGGGGCGCAAAAAAATTTATGCATCGCTCATTTTAATCATTAATTTCATCAAAACAAATAAAAATTATGGAAAAGAAACAAGTACACATTGCTTATGGATTAGTAACCGGGATTGTAACGGTAGTATTTTACTTAGTCATTTACATTGCAGGCGTGGCATTTAAGCCCGGGATGAGCTATATTCCCTACATTCCGTTCTTAGCGGGCATTATCATAAATGCAATGGCGTACTCCAAGGCAAATGATGGTGCCGTAACGTTCGGGAATGTTTTCGGAAGTTGTTTCAAAGCGACAATGATAATAACGCTGATATTAGTGGCATGGGTTATCATTTGTATGTTCATTTTTCCTGAAATGAAGCAAAAAGCTATGGAAGTGGCCCGTGAATCAATGGCTAAGAACCCCCAAATGACAGATGAAATAATGGATAAATCTATGGCGATGATGCAAAAAGGATACACAACTATTGTTGTTTCCGCTACATTATTCGGTTCATTATTTTTCGGCGCTATATTTTCTTTGATAGGCGGCGCAATTGCAAAAAAGAATGCGGTGCAGCCAATGGGAGAAAATAATTGATTTTGAAGTTGCAATTTGCGACTTCAAATTGGGGGGAGAATATTTATTGTTAAATTTATTCCTTTTTAGCCATTTTGTAAATCGTACCTCCTTTGATCAACAAGGGATTTATCATAAAATCCCTTATTTTAGCACCTGATGCAACCAGATATTTCTATTGTCATACCCTTATATAATGAAGAAGAATCGCTGCCCGAACTGGTGGCGTGGATAGAGCGCGTGTGTAAGGAACATGGCTACAGCCACGAGGTGATCATGATAGATGACGGGAGTACCGACAATAGCTGGAATGTAGTTAAAGGCCTCGCCGGCCAGTACCCTGCGGTAAAAGCGATCAAATTCCAGCGCAATTATGGGAAAAGCCCTGCTCTGTATGAAGGTTTCAAAGCGGCATCAGGGAATGTAGTGATAACCATGGATGCCGACCTGCAGGACAGCCCCGATGAGATACCGGAACTATACAGGATGGTTATCAGCGACGGTTATGACCTGGTAAGCGGCTGGAAAAAGGTGCGTTACGATAATGCGATCACCAAAAACCTGCCATCAAAATTATATAACGGGGTAAACAGGTGGATCAGCGGCATAAAGCTGCATGATATGAACTGCGGCCTGAAAGCCTACAAACGCAAAGTAGTAAAGGGCATAGAGGTATATGGGGAAATGCACAGGTTCATACCTGTGCTGGCCAAACATGCCGGATTCAGTAAAATAGGAGAAAAGATAGTAGTACACCGGCCACGGAAATACGGGGTTTCCAAATTCGGCTGGGAGCGCTTTATCAATGGCTTCCTCGACCTTCTTTCTATACAGTTTGTGAGCAGGTTTGGAAAAAAACCGATGCACCTGTTTGGCGCGCTGGGTGCGCTGGCTTTCCTGGCAGGCTTTGTGATAGTGGTATGGCTTATTATTGAGCGCTTTATTGAAGGGGCAAGTTTTGGAATTACCCATAAAGTTGGTTTTTATCTTGCGCCGCCTATCATGGTGATGGGCGTATTGTTTTTTCTTACCGGGTTCCTGGCAGAGCTGATCGTGCGCAATGCGGCAGACAGAAATACATATCTCACCGAGGAAAGAATAGGATTGGATAAAAACAATTGATTTTTCCCATAATCGTTATTGTATGGCTATCAGGTGATTTTTTTGATATTCGCACATTAACAATACTTTATTTCTGCAAAAACCTATTTGTGGCATAATTCTTTCAATTTTGCGCGTTATTATATATTCTATGCGGTTATTTTCTTACTCATTTTTAATACTGGCATTATCCTTTCTTTCTATGCGTGGGTCGGCGCAAACTTCGGGTGCGCCGGGTACCGGCAGTATATCCGGTATATTGGTTGATTCAAAAAGTAACCCTATAGCATATGCCACAGTTACCTTATTAAAAAAAGACTCCTCCGTAGTCAATGGCGACCTTTCAAAAGATGACGGTTCGTTTAGTATTTCACCCACAGGCATTGGTGATTTCCTGCTGCGTATGGAATTTATGGGATTGTCCACAAAATATTTGCCGGTGCAGGTAACCAGTGATGCCCCCGATAAAAAACTAGGCAAAATAAAACTGGCTGCCACCGAAAACACGCTTGGCGAAGTAGATGTGGTGGGTGAAAAGCCTATAATGGAACTTAAGGTGGACAAAAAAGTATTCAATGTAGAAAAAAATACTACTACTGCCGGCGGAAGCGCTGCAGACGTGCTGCAGAATGTGCCTTCTGTATCCGTGGATATAGATGGTAACGTGAGCCTGCGTGGCAAAAGCGATGTGACCATACTCATAGATGGCAAGCCGTCCACACTGCTCGGTACAGATGTGGCATCTGCCCTGCAAAGCCTGCCTGCAGGCAGCATAGAAAGCGTGGAAGTAATCACCAACCCATCAGCAAAATATGATGCGCAAGGCAGTAGTGGTATCATAAATATTATCACCAAGAAAGACGGGCGTTTTGGTATGAACGGCAATGTAACATTGGGTGCAGGAACGCACGATAAATACAATGGCAACCTGGGGCTTAATGCCCGTAAAGGCAAATGGACCGTATTCCTCAACAGTAGTGTGCGGCTGAACAAAAGCTTTAATGATGTAACCACAAACCGGTATAACAAAGACACTTTAACAGGCGGGATATACCAGAATTACCACACTTATGAGAATGTGCCCCGTAATTTCAATGGCTACTTTAATACAATCGGCGCTTCTTTTGATCCCGATAAGTATAATTCTCTTACACTTACCGAGAACATCAATAAAATGGACTTTAGTTTCCAGGACTATTCAGCGTATAATGTTTATAACACCCCGGCCCCTAATAGCGTTATTGGCAGCGGCACACCCTATATGCAGGAAAACCGTTACAGCGCCCAGGGGGGTGGCCCATTCTCAACATCTACCGCCCTCGACTATAAACACAAGTTCAAAAAGAAAGATGAAGAGCTGAATATTGACGGAACGTTTGCCTATAATACCCGGGCTATACAACAGTATTACCGGACAAATCTGGACACACTAAATACACATGACAACCTCATAGAGCCTGGTTATACAAACATTACCGACAATGCCCCCGGCTACAGCACAAACAGTTCTTTCAACGCGTGGGTAGATTATACAGACCCTCTGTTTACGAAGAATGGCAGGCTCGGAATAGGTGCTAAAACACAGCTTTACTGGTTCAACAATACCAATACACCGGTTATTGATACCCCGGGAATAAACAGCCCTGTTGGAGCTGTTAACCCGCCCGGCGTTACTGATCTGTCACTGCTGGCGAAATATAATTATACCCAGCAAATCCACGCGGGATATATCAACTGGAATGACCAGCTGGGCAGGTTCGGCTACCAGGTGGGCTTGCGGGTGGAAGACGAGATATACAACGGGTCGGGCGAGGTGCCCTCATACGCAACGTTTCAGCATAGCTTTATCAACCCCTTCCCTTCTGCCTTCATTTCTTACAAGCTCGATGACCAGCAAAGTATATATCTCAATTACAGCAGGCGCACAGATCGTCCCGGGTTCAGGCAGTTGCTGCCTTTTGTCGACCTCTCCAATCCGGGTACTGTAAATACAGGTAACCCCGGGCTGCTCCCTGAATTTATTAATAACATTGAATTCAGTTATAGCAAGGCTGATAAAAAAGGCAATAATTTCATATTGAGCGCGTATTATTCCTACACAGAAAACCTGATACAATCTGTAGTACGGCCTTTGACCGATAGCCAGGCCGCAATCTACGGGGTTACCAGCAGTGAGCTTTTGTCTCAACCTGTGAATATCGCATCGGGCACTACTTATGGGGCAGAAGCTACAGGGCATATCCAGCTGCTGCCAATATGGGATGCGACCGTAAATGCCAACTTTTTTGAAAACCAGCTTGTCATCGGCAACAACAATCCGGAGGATACAAAGTATTTGTCGAACAATAACGGGTTTACCTGGTTTGGCAAAATAAATACCAATCTCAAATTGCCAAAGAATTTTTCGTTCCAGGTAAATGTAAACTATACATCCCCGCAGATCATATCGCAGGGAACCCTGCAGCAGACCTGGTGGATGGATATGGCGCTGCGGAAAACGCTATGGAAAAACAAAGCTACTATTGTGGTTAACTGTTCTGATGTATTCAACACGCATCATTTTATCACCAACTACAACCTTGCAACGTATAATGAAACGATAAACCGCGTAAAGGAAACACGCGTGGGCAATCTTACCTTCACTTACCGTTTCGGGAAATCGGATATTGGTAATAAGGGTAAGCACGGCAAGGACGAGGTTAAACCACTTGTACCTACGGATGAAGACAGGACCAAAAACCTGAAACAGGGCGGTGACGATAATAACAGCGACCAACCTGCCGGGCAGCCGGGCGGACAAGGTAGCGGGGGCCAGAAGAATGGCGGGGGTGCAAGTGGTGGCGGAGCTACCTCACATTAACCAATCTCCTGAAGGCATGATGTGAATAAACAATCCGAATTTGTCTGAAATCAGTCAATAGTATCCTTACCTGGTTTGCGGATAATAGCCAGCGCCAGGGATATAACAGCAAGGACTAATAATATATGGATGGTATAGCCGTCATGCTTCCAAACCCAAAAACCGAGTACCCACCCGATTATGAGCAGAATTGCCGTGAAAAATAAAAGATTCCTTAGTATCATGTTTTATCAGTGGTAAATATAAGCAATCTGTGAAGAATTGACAATTAATTGTAAGTCGAAAGATAAAGTAAAAGTGTACCGGACATTTTGCACATACTCATTTCAAATAAACTCTTTTAACTCATCAAAAGAGATGTTTGTCTCCTTTAATATTTGCCTCAACGTGCCAGATGGTATGTCTTTTTTTCCATGTATAGGAACTGAGGCACGCAAATTATCTTTGTTCCTGTATATCGCATGGCTACCACACTGCCGCGAAAAATACAAAGCCCTTCTTTTCCAGAGCTTTGACTAATTGTTTTGCATTTACAACAAGTTGCCTGGGACTCACACAGCTATCTTTAATTGTGATGAATACCATTCCTCGGGAATTGGCTCTCCATGCTCCAATCTATCTTCTATATGCATTTTGATTACCGGTTCAATCATCTTTAATGCTTCTTCTATGGTATCCCCGTCAGCATAGCATCCTTGTAAAGCTGGGCAGATTGCCAGAAATATTCCGTCCTCGTCCTTCTCTACAAAAACTGTAAGATTATATATTTTCATAAAACCCTTTTCATAAAGTTACAACAAATTTTTTATTCTCTCAATCACCTCCTGCAATCCACCTGCATCCTGCCCTCCTGCTGTAGCCAGGGATTTTTGCCCGCCGCCGCCGCCTTTTATCAGGGGCGCCACATGCTCTTTAATGATCTTTCCTGCGTCAAGGCCTCTTGCAGCAGTTACCTTTTCATCTACGCCAACTGCTACAAACGGCTTGCCATCTATATTGGCGCATAGCACGATCACATGATCGTTGAGATGCGATTTCAGGTCGAGGCATAATTTCTTCAAAGCATCGGCAGAACTCACCGATACTATTTGCCCCACAAATGTTATTTCATTAATGATTTCGTCCTTAGTGAGCAATTCATTGCGCAATACCACCAACTGGCGGGCTTCCAGGTGCTCCACATGTTTTTCAAGTTGTGCGCGTTCTTCCTGTAGTTTTTCTATCGCTTTCAGCGGGTCTTTGGCGTTCCTTAATTGAGCCGAAATATCCACTACCAGTTTGAATTGGTCATTAATAAATTTTTCCGCAGCCTTTCCGCTAACAGCTTCCATACGGCGCACACCCGCAGCCACAGCGCCTTCGCTGGTGATTTTGAAAAACCCTAACTGCCCCGCTGCCCCTACATGCGTACCTCCGCATAATTCGATGGAATAATCCGGGTCCATTATCACTACCCGCACTACATTACCATACTTTTCGCCAAATAAAGCCATTGCGCCCAGCGCTACCGCTTCATCTTTCTGCATGGTTTTTATTACTACCGGTATATTCTCCCTTATTTTTTCATTGACTATTGCCTCAATACGGCCTATCTCTTCGTCGGTAACTTTTGCAAAATGGGAGAAGTCGAAACGCAGATGCTCTTCGTTTACCAGCGACCCTTTTTGCGCTACATGGTGGCCTAGTACTTCGCGCAATGCTGCATGAAGCAGGTGGGTGGCGCTATGATGGATTTCGGTGGAGATGCGTTTTATGCTGTCCACTTTAGCAAGAACTGGGGCACTGACATTTTCAGGAAGCACTTCAGCAAAATGAATAGTGAGGCCATCTTCTTTTTTGGTATCAACTATCTGAATGCTTTCATTGGGGAAAATGAATTCACCGGTATCGCCCACCTGCCCGCCGCTTTCAGCGTAAAAAGGAGTCGTGTCTAAAACTAATTGATATGCTTCTTTCCCTTTTGAGGTTACCCTTCGGTATTTAAGGACTGATGCTTCTGCTTCCAGGCTGTCGTAGCCTACAAAGTTTGTAGTTTTAGCTTCTTTGAGCACAATCCAGTCATGCGTATCTAACGCACTTGCGGCCCTGCTTCGTGTTTTTTGTTTTTGTAATTCCACTTCAAAACCAGATTCATCCACAGTAAGGCCATTTTCTCTTGCTATCAGCAAGGTCAGGTCTATAGGGAAGCCATAAGTATCATGCAGTTCGAATGCAACCTCCCCGGAAATCACCTTTACCTGGGCTGCACCCCCCAACCTGGATTGCACTAATATTGTTTCAATCCTTTTCAGGCCTTTTTCCAATGTCCTTAAAAATGCTTCTTCTTCTTCTTTTACTACCTTACAAACAAGGTCTGTCTGCTTAAATAATTCCGGGAAAACATGTTCAAACTGCTTTGCCAGCACAGGCATCAGCTTATGCAGTAATGGCTGTTTGAAATCAAGATAGGAATAATAGTAACGAACAGCACGTCTCAATATCCTGCGTATCACGTAGCCGGCGCCGGTATTGGATGGCAACTGCCCGTCGGCAATAGTAAAGCCGATGGCGCGTATATGGTCAGAAAGCACACGGAAAGCCACATCCTGCTTGCTGTCTGTAAACCCGTATTTTTTGTGGGTGATATTTTCTATGGCTGTAATAGTCCCGGTAAACAGGTCGGTATCATAATTGCTCTGCTTGCCCTGCAGCACGCGCACCAATCGTTCCAGCCCCATACCCGTATCCACATGCTTCGCAGGTAATGGCACAAGTGTGCCGTCTTTCTGCCGGTTATATTGCATGAATACGTTGTTCCAGATTTCTATTACCTGCGGATGGTCGGCATTAACGAGCGTTTTTCCATCCACCAGTTTTTTCTCTTCTTCACTCCTGCAGTCCACATGTATTTCTGAGCATGGGCCGCATGGGCCGGTATCGCCCATTTCCCAGAAATTGTCTTTTTTATTTCCGAGCAGTATCCGGTCTTCGGCTACATGCTGTTTCCAGAAGTTATAGGCTTCGTCATCCTTTGGCAATTGCTCGGCAGCATCGCCCTGGAAAACGGTTACGTACAATTTATCTTTTGGGATACCATATACTGCTGTCAGCAGTTCCCAGCTCCACGCTATCGCTTCTTCTTTAAAGTAATCGCCAAAGCTCCAGTTGCCCAGCATCTCGAACATGGTATGGTGATAGGTATCTACGCCCACTTCTTCCAGGTCATTGTGCTTGCCGCTTACACGCAGGCATTTCTGGGTATCGGCAATACGGGTATGTTCCGCCACACGGTTGCCCAGGAAGTAGTCCTTAAACTGGTTCATCCCCGCATTCGTAAATAGCAGGGTAGGGTCGTTCTTGATAACAATAGGCGCTGAGGGCACAACTGTATGCCCCTTGCTCCTGAAAAAGTCTAAAAATTGCTGGCGTATCTCGTTTCCGGTAAGCATTGTATTTTTCAAATGTGGCTGCAAAACTAATGAAAGATGGGCGATTTGAGGATACCCCGCCAATTGGCTTGTTTAAACGTGGAAAGAGGCCGGGAAATCAAAAAACATCAATTCTGGTACATTCACCGGTTATATTACCGTTATTCACCGATTTTATCTATTCTCTTGCTCACTTTTTCGTTTGTTTTGCAATTCAAAAAGCAAAAATGTCTTCCATACAACCGGCAAAAAAGATCGGAAATATATTCCAGAACACCATCCCCACCAGTCAAAGCGTGAAGGGAGGTATGCTGAAAATCCTATGGCAATTCCTCACCACAAAGAATGAACGGGAACCAAAAATCCCGCTGGGACCGTTCCATACTGATGCCGCTATCTATAACACACCACCGGCCACCGGATTGCGCATTACCTGGATGGGGCATTCCTCATTGCTCATCGAGATAGATGGCAGGCGCATCCTTACAGATCCGGTCTGGGGGCCACGTGCATCCTTCTCCTCATTTATCGGGCCGAAACGTTTTTTCCCGGCGCCATTGCCGTTAGGCGAATTGCCGGCATTAGATGCCATCATTCTTTCCCATGATCATTATGATCATCTTGATCACCCCACCATAAAAAAACTGGCTTCCGGAAATACACCCATCTATTGCTCCATAGGGGTTGGCGGGATCATAGAAAAATGGGGTGTAAATAAAAGCCGCATTACAGAGATGAATTGGGCTGATACGGCCACCGTTGGCGGCGACCTATCCATCACCGCTACCCCCGCAAGGCATTTTTCAGGCCGCAGCATCACTAACAGAAACCAAACGCTTTGGTCTTCATTTGTAATAAAAGGCAAGAACCATAATATTTTCTTTGGCGCCGATTCCGGCTGGTTCCCCGGCTTTAAAGATATTGGCGATGCATACGGGCCATTCGATCTTACCATGCTGGAAATAGGCGCTTATGGCGAAGGCTGGCCGGATATACATATGGGCCCTGTAAAAGCTTGTGATGCACATATAGCGCTCAGGGGAAAAGTGATGATGCCCATACATTGGGGTACGTTTAACCTCGCATTGCACGACTGGAAAGAACCCGTTGAGATTTTTCTGAAAGAAGCCAAACAAAAACAAATAACCGCTTTCCTCCCCACACCCGGAATACCTACCGAAGTAAACGGGAGTTATAACTCGGCCTGGTGGGAATAAGGCCCGGATAGCAAAACCTGTTTTTTCCGTAGCTTGCACCACATTTATTCAAACGCGATGCATACACATGACCATAGCCACGACCATAATCACGATCATGGCCACAGCCACGGCGGGCACCATCACCATCATACTGTAAGCGCTGCTGATGCTGCAAACGGGGCATTCATCGCCGGCATTGTGCTCAACAGTCTATATGTAGTGGTACAGGTAATTGCTGGCCTTTTCACGCACTCTATGGCGCTGCTTTCTGATGCCGGCCATAACCTCAGCGATGTGGCAAGCCTTGCTTTATCGTTGATGGCCTTCCGCCTGGCCAGGGTTAAACCTACAGATACATTTACTTACGGCTTCAAAAAAACAACCATTCTCGCCGCCCTTACCAATGCGGTTGTGCTTTTGATCACTATAGGCGTGCTTGGATACGAATCCATAAACCGGTTGTTGCATCCGCGACCGGTAGAAGGGGGCATCGTGGCCATCGTGGCCGGTATCGGCATTGTTATTAATCTTGCTTCAGCATTTTTATTCTTCAGGAATAAAGAACATGACCTCAATACCAAGGGCGCTTACCTGCACCTGCTCACCGATGCACTGGTTTCCCTTGGCGTAGTTGTTGCAGGTATCATTATCCGCTTTACCAACTGGTACTGGCTCGATGGCGCCGTAAGTATCACCGTGCTGATAGTAATTTTAATAGGTACCTGGTCATTACTTACCGCCAGCCTGCGCCTTTCTATGGACGCTGTGCCTGAAAGCGTAAACCTCGAAAAAATAACAAAAGTGATCAACAAAATCACCGGAGTCGAAAGCATACACCATATGCACATCTGGGCCATGAGTACTACTGAAAATGCACTGACCACGCACCTCGTACTCAATGAAACACTCACTTTCGATGAAAAAATGAAACTCGTGCATAAGATAAAGCATGAATTGCTGCATAATAACATCCAGCATGCAACTATCGAACTTGAATCAGCAGATATCCCTTGCGAAGACGCTGATTGTTAGGGCCTGATGTGCCCTTAAAGTAAAATGCCCCGCAATTGTGCAGGGCATTTTTATTACAGATAGCTTTTATTATGGCGCTATTGCGTATGAAATATTGCACTTGTCCCCTTCATCCAACCGGATCAGGGTAAGATGGTTAGCTTCCACCATAGGAATATTGTATTTCGCAGTCATATTGCTTTTAGCTTTCCTCAGTGTCAGCACCACATTACCCACATCATCGGTAGTAATAGAATATCTGCCGGTTTCATTCGGGCTTTCGCTCAGGTCCCTGTTGAATTTCTTATAAGTACCGTAATTTATGTTGTTGACATTTGTGGCCGTAAGTGTCAGCGTCATAAAATAATGGATATAATGCGATTCAGCGCCAATTTTATCCGGGCACTTTGTAGCTACAAAATACCATGTCTTATCAAGCAATTCATACCTGTTGATTGGTTCGGTATTGTTTGGCGGCCTGTTTTCTACCTGGGGTATCTGCGCAAAAGCTAACACAGGTATAGCAGTCAGGCAAACAAAAAGAATCTTCTGGAACATTTTTTTCATCATAAAAAAACAATTTCTCGGAGTAAAAGTAATAATTCCTGCCATTAATTTTAGTTATAGCATCGCAAAATAATCAATAATGTTTAACTAAGCTAATAACCCAAGAAAAAAGCCCCGGGAATCCGGGGCTTTGGCAATGATATTAAAGCAATATTTAAAATTAGATAACTCTAACGTTAGCAGCGTTTAAACCTTTTTTACCATTTTGTACTTCGAAAGTCACCTTATCATTCTCGCGGATCTCATCCAGCAGGCCTGATACGTGTACGAAGATGTCTTGTCCGCCGTTTGACGGAGCAATGAAACCAAATCCTTTTGTTTCATTGAAAAACTTTACTGTTCCTTCTTGCATTGTAGTTTAAATAAATTGATTAAGAAAGTGCAAAAGTACAATAAATATCTGGTAATCCTAAATAAGTTTGTTAAGAAAACAATATTATTTAAGATCCACCTACAAATGAACCATTTTTAATTTTGACTTAAAAAACTAATCTTCCTGGTCCAACGTTTCCACCTTCGACCCAAAAAAGTTCAGAAACAATACAATGAACGCCACAACAACTATAGCCTGTACACAAACGATCATTTTACCAGCCGACGTTACCGGGTGAAGGTCGCCATAACCAATAGTGGTAGAAGTAACAACACTGAAATAAATATAATCAAGCACGGATGTTGGCTGGTCGCCCAATAAATGAAGGCCCGCATAAACCACAGCGAAACTGAAAGATATTTCCATATAATTCAGAAACAGCATCAGGATATTGCGCCGGTAGGAGCGCGGCTTCACAAACATATCGGCTACAAAAATCAGCGATGCTACATACATTATCGTTTCTGTGAGCAAATAACCGGAAATAATAACAGTAGCCATATACCGGTATAACCCTGACAACAGAAAGAAAACAGGCAGCATGGTTTTGAACAAAACAAAAAATTCTATGGCTACATTCCTTTTTACCAGCCCATACCTGCTGAAAATATTTCTGAAGTGGATGCCTGGAAAAAATATCTGGGTGCCAACCAGGAACAACCGCAGAATTTTTTCAAAACCTACATCATGATGCTTCTCGTTATTCCATATTTTTACCAGGTTAGCTTTATAGGAGTGGTATGCCGAGCTTTTTATCGGGGTATTATATTCCGGCTTACCCAAAAATAATTTATACAGGATCTGCTTCATTGTATGCCTAATGCATGGTAAGATACACAAATTCTGTACTACAGGTAATCAAAATTTCACGTCGCCTACCGCACTAAATGGTACCGGATAAGCTGCAAAACCCTGTTTACAGAATCGGTAGGATGGTCAAAAACAATTTTCACCAGCCCGGCATCCTGGTTCGCATAAAAGCAGTCATTATAAACCAGATTGGCATACCCGCCCGATGCACTATGTACCGACCTTGCCGCATTTGTATAGCTTTGCCCGTTTTCAGATACCTCAGGAATAATATCCGTCACAGAACCATTATCCCCGTTTGGTTCACAACCAACAACCCCAAGATTGCCCAGCGCGAATGGGTATTGAAAAAGCGCCAGGTTCATCCTCGATTCTACAATATCATTGTTATTGTAAAAATTAATATAAAAGGTGCTATCCTGGATGAAAAAGTTCCAACGCTCCGTATCAATAGCATGATTATTGCTCACCATCACAGATACGGTCATCCCCTGGAATTTTGGCTGGCCGGCAAATAAAACACAGCCCAGGTATTGCGAATCAAGCGATGAGGCATATACATACGCACTGTCTGTTTCCCCGCTCACAGAGTCTTTGTATATCCAGTATGTGCCTGGCTGGTAACCAAAGTTTGCTTTTAATCCCGCTTCAATTGGCACTATCTGTGTGCCATTACCAGGATTTTTTTTGCAGCCTGAAAAAATAATCAGTACAGCAAGCACCACAAGGGTCGCATATTTCATAAAAATGGTTTGGACACACAATTTACCACAATATTTATGCCGGATTTATCATGAAAAAGTATTTGTTGCTTACTCTTTGTTTAGCTTTTCTTCGCTTCCACTACTCCCTTCAGTATAGCACCACATATTTCATCCAGTTTTGCATCGTCATTCAGCCTTTGCATTTGCTCCTTATTCTTTATATCGCCTAATTCCATCAATATGCTTGGCGCATTATTATGACGGCACACATATAACGGCTGATTGGCAACAATATTCCTGAGTCCATTAAAAGGCTGCATAATAAAAAACTTGAGTGTGCCAGCAAATATATTTGCACCCAAAATCATAGTTTGCATTGCCAAGTTATTTAAGCTGTCTGATGCTATCCATGCGTTGAATTTTCCATTCGCATTAAGACCAACGGGATGGTCACTGATATGAATCGAAATAAAATAGTCGGGATGTATTTTGTTGGAAAAAACCACTCTTTCAGCAAGCGAAATGTCTGAATTATTACTCCTGGTCAGGCTCACCTCTACATTATACTCCGGTGATAGTTCTTTGATTCGTTTTGCAATTTTCAAATTGATGTCTTTTTCAATGAAATCTCCATATTGACAGCCAATATCGTTTCCGCCATGTCCGGCATCTACTACCAAAACAATTTTTTTATCTGCCCGGATTACTTCATGTTTACCCTCTTTGCGGGAAGTAAATGAAAAGATGAGAATACCGCCGGCAATAAGCGGCAATACCAGCATCCGCCTTAAAAAAGAATAGCTCGTTTTTGTTTTTGTCTGTAGCATAGTCAACCGCCTTTTTATGGGTGAAGAAAAAAATTGATGCTCAGGAATAAGGTAACGCCCGTTATTGTGCATTTGCAATAACATCTTTGCGAATGCCTCCGTATCATTTTCACTGATGGCGCTTTCATCTGCAATGAATTCATGTATCATTCCCAGTTCTTTCTGTATAAACCAGTAAAAAGGATTCATCCAGAAAATACAAGTGAGCGACTGGCAGGCAAGTTTATCATAAGTGTGTTTCTGCCTGATGTGTGTTAATTCATGCCGGAAGATCATTTGTCCGCCTTCTGATTCAATTGGAATGCCATCCTTCCAGAAAAGATAGTTCAGAAAAGAAAATGGCGCGTTTGGCAGATCAGTATGGATAAAGCTGACCCCTTGAATTTTTGTCCGCTTATATTTTTTACTCATCCTTAATATCCATAATACACGGACTACTAAGACAGAAAACAATACGGCACTGATTGTAAGGGTAATTATCAATATTATAATGTTCCGGTTGACACCAGCGGCAGGCACGTTGCCAGCTACTTGTTGGTCCGTGCTATTGCTATTTACAACCCGCAATAAATATTTTGCCGGATATGAAGATACCGAAGGGGCCTGACGGACAGTAAACCACTGAAAATGAAGTAAGGGAACTAGCATGCTTGCAAACAATGCAAACAACAGGAAGAACCTGTTGTACTGGTGCAGCCTTTTATTCTTCAGCCCCACCCAATACCACGTTGTAAGTATCGCACTCACCAGCAAGCTTTTTAGCAGAAATAGCAGGAACGTATTCATAACCGGAGGTTTTACTTTTTCTTTAATTGTTTCAGCAGCAACTCAAGGTCCTTCACAGAAAGTTTCTTTTCGTCAACTAAGAAAGAAACCACATTACTGAATGAACCTTCAAAATAGCTCTTTGCCACATTGGTAAGGGTTCCTTTAGAATACGCTTCTTTCGACACCAGAGGATGATACCTGTGTATCCTGCCTACATGCTCTATACGCACAAATTGCTTATCCACAAGGGTTTTAAGAATAGTCGCAACCGTATTTTTGTGCGGTTGCGGTTGCGGCATATTTTCTACCACTTCCATCAGCAAACCATTATCTAATTTCCAAAGCACCTTCATTATCTGCTCCTCTGCCCTTGTTAATGTTTTCATTACAAAACTACATTTATAGTTCAAATGTAAAACTATTTTCTTAGTTTGACCAAATATTTTTCAAAAAAAACTGAGATTTTTTCAAAGCAGCATTAAAGATTATGGAAAATCACGCAGATACATTCAAACTAATTTGCCTCATCGTCTTGATTCTTGCCGCCTATATTAAACAGCCTGTAAGCAAGTTGGGTACCTGCATCATCGGGCTTTTGCCAGGCAAAGGATTGCTTCTGCACAATGTAGTTGCCCTGCTGGTCCAGAACATAATAGGTGATGTCTTTATTTTTGCCGTTATGCGAAAAGATCACATAGGCGCCGGGCGTTGGTATGCCGCTGTTGGTTACCCAGTTGATGTTGCAGGCGCGAAGGCGTTTTTCTACTGCGGCATCTGTTTCCCCGCTGATGTGCAGGGTCATATTCATGGGCATTCCTGTGAAGGGTACTAATTGAGGGTACAATGTATAGAGGCGGTACAGCGATATATTCTGTAGGTTTTCATTGCCCAGTTCCTTCGCACATTCAGCCTCGGCCTGGTACACGCGGGCCGTAAATAGTTTTTCATAATCCGCATCAGTATTAGGGTCTGTAAGCAGTTTGTCAAGCATAGGTTTGGCTTCTTTATAGCTGCCCTGCTGCATTTTCAGGCGCGCCACAAACAGGTTGAAATACTTGCGGATATAGGCCCTGTTATCGGTCTCCGCTTCTTTCTGGAATCGTTTGACAAAGTATTGGGTACTGAAATCATGAACAAGGTACCATATCTCGTCCCACGATACGGTACTTTCGGTAGAAAAGAGTTTGTATATCACCCTGTCGCGCTCAGGGTTCTGGGCAAACTGGTTGATGATGAGAAACTGTTGCAGGTATTTGTACGACAGCTTGCGGGCCATATCCACCAATACAGAAGGATTATACCACCAGTTAGCATGTTCAAATTTATCCATCTCCCAGGATTGCTCCTCATTGATAAGCTTAATAAGCTGTATGCTGAAATCATACTGGCTCTGGCCAAGTGTAGTACCTATATGCAATTCCTTGAATTCAGCAGCCTTGTCCACATACCGGTTAGCTTCGCTCACCTGCCCGTCATAAAGCAGGCAGCGGGCAAGCGCAATGTTATACCAGCCATAGCCGGGCGTTGTGCCGGCTGATTTTATCATATTCCTTGAAAGGTCGGCCCCAACCTTCGGTTTGCCTTTATAAATATCAAGGATAGAGCTATAATATGCCCACTCCTGCAGTCGTTTGTCGCCAGGGTCCTGGAACGAAGCAAGTTTGTATTCAGACTCGGCTGTGCGGAAGTCGCCGCAAATACTGCGGAAGTTAGCATAGTTGTTGTGTGGCAGCCTGCCTGCCTTGCGCATCAGTTCAAAGTAATAATTAGCCGAATCAATATTGAAAGAGTAGCTGTAAAGAATGGTCCTGTAATGATATACACCCATTTTTTCGCGTTCATCGTTGCCGCGCAAAAAGGGAACATTGGCTGCAAGCTGTTCATTAATGGCTTTGTTTTTGTCTATTACCATCAATGCGGTGTCGAGATAGCGGTTGGCGAGCTGTTCATTTTCATCAATAGAGTTTTTCAGGAAAGGATATTTTGCGCTGGTATAAAAACGGTTCCGGTGCACTGTCCAGGCAAGATAATCGTAACTGTCCATATAATATGCAGCCTGGAATTTCCACCTCAGAACGCGGCGCAGCAGTGCATAAACTTTATCCGGCTGGTCGGTATTGCTGTAGCAGGTCATCAGGTAATAGGCGATCATGGTATAGTCTGGTACAAATATCCTGATAGGATAAAAGACCATTACACCGCCCGTGCGTGTGGACAGGGCTTTTGCATAGTCATGTTCCATAAGGTCCAGCGCCCGCTCAAGGGGTACTATCGCATTCTTATAGCCCAGGTAATCAGCGGCATGATTAAATTTATAAGCGCCCTCAAACATCCAGCCTACATAGTATGTGCTGTCTATACGCTTGAATTCGCGGGAGCGAGGCAAGGCGTCTTCTCCGTTCACATCCTCTATCATCCGCTTGGCGTCTATATCGTAGTAGCGGGCTTCCATTTTACTGGCCGGGTGGGGGGGCATCAGTTGCGGCGGCAACTGGGGCATCTTTGGTGGCGTGCGGTCTCCGTGTTCTTTAGCTTTAGGGATTTGAGCAAATGAGTTGCCTGCACACAGCCACAGTGCCAGAGTGCCGATAATAATAAACAACTTTTTAATTCCCGGATTCAATCAGTTAAATGGTTAATTAGTATAGAAGGATAAGTCCTTTACACCTATTGATATAATTTCAGTTTCGCGAGGCGTTCTGTTTCTTTGTTGATTATATTATCAAGGGCCTTGAGCTTGCCTTCTTTATTCCTATATACCAGGCGATGCTCAAGGACCACTCTTGCGAGGTCTTTTACATCGTCCTCAATAATGTAAGCGCGGCCTTTTACCAGCGCGTAGGCACGGAGGCATTTAAGGAACGCTATACCGCTGCGGATAGAAGCGCCAAGGGAAATATCCTGGTGCTCACGCGTCTGGCGAACGATATTGCTCACTGCTTTCAGTATTTCCTCATGCACAAATACTTCACCGGCCTGTGCCTGCAGGGCAAGAATATCCTGCATACTCAATACCTGCCGCAGGTCAACGAGGTTTTTTGCTATGTTCAGGTAATCGCGGTATATGTCCAGTTCTGCTTCTTCGCTTACATAGCCGAATTGTATTTTCATAAAGAAGCGGTCGAGCTGGGCGGCTGGCAGTGGGTAAGTGCCCTCCATTTCCACCGGGTTTTGTGTAGCTATCGAAAAGAAAAGCCTTTCAAGAAGGAGAGTGGTATCACCAACAGTTATCTGGTGCTCGGCCATAGCCTCCAGCAGGGCGCTCTGCACCTTAGGCGAAGCCCGGTTTATTTCATCCGCAAGCAGCACATTGCAAAACAGCGGGCCTTTTTTAAAAACAAACTCTTTATTCCGGTCATCAAATATATGGGTGCCTATAAGGTCCATAGGGAGCAGGTCAGGGGTAAACTGGATTCGCTTGAACAATACATGCTCACCTTCCTGCCCGCCGCTGATGCATTGTGCCAGCGCCCGGGCAAGCACGGTTTTCCCTGTGCCCGGATTATCTTCCATAAGTATATGGCCCCCGGCAAGCAAGCAGGTAACCACCATTTCAATCTGCCTGCGTTTGCCGCGGATTACTTTCTCAATATTATCTACCAGGTGTTTTATAGCGAATGTTGCATCCAAACTAACCGGTTCTGTTTCAGGATCAAGCATAGTTATTTTATTTCTTCATACAATTTTACACCATAATACGGTAGTAAAATAATGCCACGTTGTAATTTTTTGTGAAAACAACGTGAAATGAAATAATATAAAGCAAATAAGGTTATTGAATAGGTTATTTTAGGATATTGTAAGCATTTGAAATCATCAGGCTGATGATATTTTCCTATCTTAGCTTCCACATTTATGATCTATAGAAGTAAAGCGCCCTTACGGATAGGCCTTGCAGGGGGCGGCACCGATGTAAGCCCTTATTGCGACCTGTATGGCGGGGCTATATTGAATGCCACTATTTCCCTGTATGCATATGCAACCATCGAGCCCCTCGCAGTTCCTGAAATTATTATTGAAGCTGTGGACAGGGGCGAAATGGTAAGTTTCGACAAAAGCGATACACTACCCATTGACGGCAACCTTGACCTTGCGAAAGGAGCGTATAACTACATCGTCAGTAAGTACGGGCCTGTGCCCACAGGATTTAAGTTATCAACCATAGTTGATGCGCCTGCGGGATCCGGGCTTGGAAGTTCATCCACATTAATGGTAGCCATTATCGGCGTATTCGCCGAATGGCTGAACCTGCCTTTAGGAGAATATGACATTGCCCAGATGGCCTACGATATAGAACGCGTGGAGCTCGCAATGGCAGGGGGCAAACAGGACCAGTACGCTGCAACATTCGGCGGCGTAAACTTTATGGAATTTTACGACGGCAATAAAGTGATCGTTAATCCGCTGCGCATAAAGCAGGAATATCTTTTTGAGCTCGAAAATAACCTGTTGCTTTATTTCACGGCTACAAGCAGGCTTTCATCAACCATTATAGAAGCGCAGAGTAAAAACGTAAAAGACAAAAACAAAACTTCGATAGAGGCGATGCATCACCTCAAGGAACAGTCACTGATGATGAAAGAAGCCCTCCTTAAAGGGAATATACACGAGATAGGCGGCATACTCGATTTTGGATTTCGTTATAAAAAACAAATGGCAAAAGGCATATCAAATGATTCAATGGATGAGCTATATGAAACCGCATTGAAAGCAGGGGCCACGGGCGGCAAAATTTCGGGCGCCGGCGGCGGCGGGTTTATGATGTTTTACTGCCCGGCAAATACAAGATATGCTGTAAAGAAAGCATTGCAGCCCTTTGGCGGTGATTTTAGCCCGTATCAATTTACTGAGCGGGGCTTGGTTACCTGGAGCATTTAGTGGGTTAATAGGAAAACATTTTAAGGTCGCAAAACGCGATCTTAAAACCGAAATAAATGACGACATTATTTCAGGCTTTTTAAGATGTGAGACAATAAAATGGAAGCAATAATACTGGCAGGCGGATTAGGCACAAGATTGCAAGGCGTAATAGGCGCTTACCCTAAGTGCATGGCACCGGTTAACGGGAAACCGTTCCTGAATTATCTGTTCGATTATCTTGCTCATCAAAAATGTACCAGGGCTATTTTATCACTTGGTTACAAGCATAAGGTCATCACCGATTGGCTGGAAGACCAGGACGTTTATTTTGAAGTTGATTGTGTCATTGAGCAGGAACCCTTAGGTACCGGCGGGGGCATACTTGCAGCCATGGAAATCGCCGAAACCGACGACGTAGCTGTTGTGAACGGCGATACCCTGTTTAAAGTCAATCTTTATGAACAGCTCACCTTCCATAAAAGCCGGAACGCAGAAACAACGCTTGCCTTAAAAAAAATGCACCGGTTCGATAGATATGGCATTGTAAATACCGATGCAAAAGGAGCAATTAATTCTTTTGAAGAGAAGCAATATCGTGAGGAAGGATCCATAAACGGCGGTGTATATATAATTAACAGGGAGACATTTCTTGAACGGCAATTACCGGAAAAGTTTTCCTTCGAAAAAGATTACTTAGAGCGGTTCACCAAAGAGCGGAAATTCTACGGCTATACAAGTGACAGCTACTTTATAGATATTGGTATCCCGGCTGATTATGAAAAAGTGCAGGAAGATTTTAAAACACTTTTCAGATGAACAACTACCTGCGATTTCCTCTAAAAATAGTGAGAAATTGTTAAGCCGTCAGTACCGCCCTTCGCGGTCAGACGGCTGAAATGACCTTGATGCAGCTTAATTATTTTTTATAAGCCTATGTGAAAGACACTTTTATAATACTTAATAACTTTTTGAAAGTTCTAATCTGATTTGTGCAAAACAATATTAACATGAACATCGCAATACTCGGTTCTGCACATCCGTTGCGGGGCGGGCTGGCTGCCTTTAATGAGCGGCTCGCATACCAGTTGCAGCAGCAGGGGCATACCGTTGTTATCTATTCCTTCTCATTACAGTATCCATCATTCCTGTTTCCCGGAAAGACACAATTTACCGATGAGCCTGCACCCGCAGAATTAACAATAAGAACCGTAGTCAATTCAGTAAACCCGCTCAACTGGCTGCGCGTAGGCAGGCAGATGAACAAAGAAAAGTATGATCTGATAATTGTAAAATACTGGTTGCCATTTATGGGTCCCGCATTGGGCGCTATCCTCAGGCTGGCACGGAAAAATAAACATACAAGGGTAGTATGCATTGTTGATAATATTATTCCACATGAAAAAAGGCCGGGCGATAAACCATTTACAAAGTATTTCATCAAACCCGTGGATGCATTTGTAACCATGAGCAGGGATGTCCTCAGGGATGTAAAAACATTTACGGATAAGCCTGCGTATTTTACCCCACACCCCATTTACGATAGCTATAATGAAGCATTAAGTAAACAGGAAGCCGCTGAAAAACTAAAATTAGACCCATCGAAAAAGTACCTGCTCTTCTTTGGTTTCATCCGCGAATACAAAGGGCTGGACCTGCTGCTGGAAGCAATGAACGATCAGCGTATCAGGGATGCCGGGATAGAGCTCATTGCCGCCGGTGAATATTATAATAAAGAAGTAGAGGCCAATAATAACCGGATCATTGAGCAGCACCGGTTGCAGGATGTAGTTCATTTAAAAACAGATTTCATACCAAACAGCGAGGTACGCTATTACTTCAGCGCGGCAGACCTTGTGGTACAACCCTACAAACATGCCACGCAAAGCGGCATTACCCAAATTGCTTTTCACTTTGAAAAACCAATGGTGGTAACCAATGTAGGCGGCCTTGCCGAAGTGGTGCCGGATGGCAAAGTGGGATTTATCGCAGAGCCGGAGCCACGTTCAATTGCAGATGCCATACTCCGGTTTTTCCAACCCAATTCAATACCCGGCCTGCACCAGAATATTCTGAACGAAAAGAAGAAATATACCTGGGAGACATTTACCAAAGTGATGATGGAGGCGGTGTTTGGGAAACCAAAACCTTAATTAATCGAGTAGGAGGTGAGGGATTATTTCCCTCACCGTCCTCTCACACCACCGTACGTGCCGTTCGGCATACGGCGGTTTGTCAGAATAATTTTCCTTGCAGTCCTGTTTTCCGGTGGTAAGTGTTG
>Ga0302185_10000846_pt1 | contig 22638 bp, 19 predicted proteins | sample II_Bog_E1_1_FD_200231 | JGI IMG/M metagenome (GOLD analysis project Ga0302185, IMG submission 200231) | Peat permafrost microbial communities from Stordalen Mire near Abisko, Sweden - II_Bog_E1_2 | ecosystem: Environmental > Terrestrial > Soil > Wetlands > Peat | place: Sweden: Abisko... | reverse complement strand
ATCAAAAATAATAGAATGAGTGGAATTAGTGATGTTGGAAAGATTAGTGGACTTTCTTAAGAGGAATAAGAACTTAAAGTACCGTTTTTTAAAATATCAGCCCAAAAGAACAATATCTTGATTTCAAATCCTTAGATTTTGGAGTTAAGTATCTGCAAGAGCCATGCTGAGATACTGTAATTTCACAATACTCTCATATAATAAAAACGACTTAATATTTAGTTACTTACAGATCCTCCAGAGCCAGAAGCTTTGATTCATTTCATTGATTTGGTTGTTAATAAGAAAAGTTTATGGAGAAGTTTTGCTGGATGGCTTGGTCTTGGAATTCAGATCTAAAATAAAATTTACAAATATTTTGATGTCTGGTATTTGGGGTTTAAGGGTATATCAATGCAGGTTATTGGTCATCAAATAATTTTTGACAAGGAGGGAAAGATGCATACTATGTATCTATTGTCCATCAGCAAAAAATCATCAAGTGGTGATAATATATCATGCAGGTTCATTAAGAGCTAAGGTACAGTTCTAAAGAAGAGATACAGTGACTTTTTCAATTTGGATAAACAGGTTCGCCGATTTATGGATAAAAATTCAATCAATAGTGACAATCTACCCAATCTACCACCTAAATTTTCGCCATTCGGCAGAAAGACTTCTCCGACCTCCCGACAGGCTCGGTTTGACAGCTACATTAAATAACTAATTAGCATATAAGGAATAAGTACCTATGAATTGACATAGACCGCTGCATAAAATTTCTTTAGTTTATTGGTGTGGACTCGATGTAGCGCAGTCATATCTTTTAATCTTCCCCAAATCAGGAGAATGAGTTAATGTAGCATAGTTAAAGATCATATTTTTGTGATCTGGAGGAAAAGTGAAATATTTAATTCTTTTTTCTATTCTATCAAATAATCAAATATAGCACAGATAAATATCAATATAATTTACAATCTATAGCCCAATTCACTAATTTACGAACTTAAACCCACCGAGACTACATACTCTCGCTGTTTAGCAACACGACCAAGAACTCATAAGTCTTTCCGTTAAGGATTTTAAGGACAGAAGCTGCAAGGCAAGGGCCAGCATTTGGGGTTATGCCTGTCTTTATTCCACTCCAACCTTCTCCAAGCATTCGATTGGTGTTTTCCCAAAGTTTACCTATCGATGCCTTGTCATCCACTTTATTTTAGCTTTATTTTTTTCTCTCCAAATTATCCTTATCACTTTCTATCGATTTTTCCGATCCACTAGTTTCAGGCTCATCCTTTTCCTCGATATCTGCTCTTTCCACACAAACATATTTATGACTTTGAGTATTAACAATTTTTCTAAACTATACATTTTTCATAGCATAAGTGCAAAGTTTGGCTACATCTAAGCCATGCGGATTAGCAAAATTGCTTGTGTTCATTTATATTTTTTTTGCCACTCTGTTCATTTCCTTCAAATAGGTGTTCAAACAATAATTGCCCATAATTTATAGATTTGCACTCATAAACTCACAGTCATAAGCTGAATTGATGTCATTTTTGCTTCCCTTATCGAATTTTAGTAACAATCCTCCAATTTCTGCTATTAAATACGCAGCATCATTTCCACTCGGTAGCATCATACCAAAATAGAGGTCATGTAGGGAGTAGATGTAATCCAATTTCAAATCCGCTGTCGTACCAGTTATGGAGCATGCGTTTTTTTCTGCCCTCACCGTTATTCGTTTTGGATCGAGTCCTAAAGTTTAAACTAACTCTAAAATGGTGATGAGGTTCATTATTTTGGTAAGACTAGCTATCTACCTCTTTTTTTAACTTCTACAAGAATAAATACATTTATTTTGCCTCATTTCGTGCAGAGTCCAACTTTTGGCTGTCACTGATGGTAGCTATAAGTTTTTCTCCACAGTTTTAAATACAGGTAAGCATCCTTTTTTGAAGCCCTGAGCTTCGATTGAATTTGTCTTTGCTTTACTACATTTGTTAGATTTGGCTGAGAGGGGATGTCGTGAGTCGAAGCTGTGTTCTATTCGTGTTTATAGCTATAGAAATTAGTTGAGTCCAAATCTGTTCTCCTTGTGATATTCAATCATAGCGTTTTTTCTGGGAAAGAGAGGAAGTTGACGTTTGTTTCCTATTTCTTTGACAGATTTCTTGTGAATGGGGAGAGGTGGCCTTTTGATCGCAGCAATTTTCATGTGTTATAATTCTATGAATAAACTGCCATTTCTTAAACTTATACGATTAAGCTCTAATACTACATCAATTAAAACAAAAATTATTTTAATTATCTTGATTTCTTTGCATTTATCTATATTTTTGGCAAAAATAAAAATCCTTTCCCCTTTCTCAGAATACATCGGCAATAAATTTACTAACATTTTACAATAAAATAAAGTTAAAACTTTATGAAAAAGGGTATAATTTAATTCAAAAATATGTTCAATCAATTCCACTATCTACTTGTATAATTATTTACTAATTTTGGCCTAATAAGTTACAATAAAACTTTGATAGTTATATTAAAATTCCTGATTGTTCATACAATTGCACTGTTAGAATAGCAGCTTAATCTATGGGGTTATTAAAGGAATTGGTTTTAACAAAAATCCTCAAAGAAACAAGTTTTGTCCATTATTTCTAAATAATATTTGTATCCAATATATTTTTCAATTGACCATTGTTTTGACATTAATCTTTCCACTATCTTGAAACTAAAATTAAAACATTAGGAGTTGACTGATGGTCCACTTATGTTGAAAAATTGTTCGGCTGAATATTAAATCAATCATATACATACTAATTTGCATGAATTGGCAGTCTTAGTCAAAAGTATAAATGGATGAGGAACAGATATTAATCATGCTCACTTAAAACGAAGAAAATTAATAGAATCCTAGTAAAGATCTTTTGGACATATTGGTAGCAGAGCCCACCAATATCAAGAAGTCAACAGAAATTTATGATTATCAGCCAGCCCCTGTTCCCATTCCCCAACAGGATTTAGAAGAAGGCTAAAATACTGAGCTTAAAATATCAAATAATTCAACTTCAACGAATGGGGAAACTTAGATTGCTGTAAGGAAATGCACTTGTCTAAAAACTCGATGCCTCAAAAATTATTGTGAATGCTTTAAGCAAGGTCTCACCTGTACCAACGACTGTACTTGTGTAGCTTGTTGCAATCGATAACGCCTCTTTTTGAATAGGATGTGTCCTTTAGCTATAAAATGTCAATGTCAAAAATGCCACTGCCTAAAGAAATACTGCTAATGCCATAATTCAGGCAGAAAGTGTACAGCTTCATGCAAATGCATTGAATGCGAAAACATGGAGCAATAAGAACGAATGTAGAGCTAAAACGAACTTATTAAAGTATAAAATTAAGGATCTTCAAGTGATCACCATATTTTCCTTGATATTTGATTAATAGGATTACTCTCAAGTAATCAATATAAAACTTTTGACTGAGAATTTGATAATCAAATGAATGAATAGCATCATTGAAGATTCATTTTTTTCTTGAATCATAACCCGAGCTGTTTGGTGATTCGAAGAAATCTTTGGGCTCCCTTTAGACGATTGGCGAAAAAGTCTCCATCAGCTTTCCAAGTTTCTCATGACTCTCCTTTTCTTTTATTTCCCTCACCTTCCTCTCCTCCTCGCTTTCATCCTTGTTAGGCTTATTGGGGGTTATTGGTTCCATCGTAAATAATAATATTAACCTTTGCTTTAGAGTATTTATATCGTCAGTCTTTCGAGGGAATCGAGGGAAGGCCCAGTCTGAGTTTATAAAAATTATTTAATATCAAAGTCCTCAAAAACAAGGAGATTATACAGACAGATATATGAAGTATTAAATATCAAATGTTGGCAGTATGTGCCCAGCATTTGCAATCATATTCGTAGGATGCAGGAAGTCCGTTTCCCGTAATCTCAAGATAATCTTCAATCAATCAGCAACATACTCAGACGCCAGTTAGATCTATCTTAACCGGTGATCAAAAAAAATTACTCAGGCAGCAATACTCCGGTTTCTCTCCTTACCACTGGAAGAAATTCAAAAAACCTCGGCAGACTCAATGACTTATCTATAATTCTATAATTTCAATGATATCATAATTAAGTTCATTTGAATTGAGCAATAGTACGATCATCCTGAAACTACTTGGATATAATTAATGTTTAATACGATTCGCTTCAACCTTTCAAAATAGATAGATATTAGTTCTCCGCTTAAGCCGATTATCCTTTAAAAATATTATTAGATTGGATATTCAGCAAAATGACTTCTATCTAAATATAAATCTCAATTCTATGATTTAGCTTTGGGGCGTGGATAGAAATCATTTTATTCATAAATATTCTGAATTGTTCTATAGATGGACACCAATAAATCAAAATCTGTCAAAATGCTACGAAAACTAACTTCTCCCCAATCGAAACAAACTTAACTATTCACTGATGTCACTAATTTTAAACCCCAAGGACAGCCCAAGTCTATCGCAAAGTCATATGCAAAGATTCCTCGACCTACTGATTCAGCAAAAAGAATCGGATCCCCCAGCAATAAGAGCTATCTATTTAATAAAACAGCTTTTGGTACCCCGTATGATAAATCTACCCTGCTGAGCTACATCTCGACTCCCAACGAAAAGTCTTTCAATATGGAAAAGTTTAAAATGATAAGAGGAGATCAGGCTTCTTACAACTTTAAGTTTAGGGATAATGTACAGTCAACATAAGATGATAACGGTGGATAGGACATGATGAAGGTAAACCTTCTTCTTCCCGATAAAAAAAATGTGGCTAGATATTTCACAACCTTGAGTCAAATATCATAAATTAGTAAGCAATTCGAAAAAGACATGAACTAGTTTGTTGATCGAATTAAAACGCCCATCTATGGTATGATAGGCTTTTAAACTGTGCCTTTTAATTATCACCTCACTCATCTTGTCAATCAAAACGATGATAAAACCTTTGAGGAGTTTTCAAATCAATCGATCAAGTAAATCACAGTTACTCCTTGCCTATTAAAAAAATCAATTAGCTATTAATCGCTATAGTTCAGTGATTTTTAGGTGGTTAAATTTTTAGGAAGTGGGGGCTTTTCTCACGTTTACCTCGCTAAGTGCAAGCTGGATTATCAGTTATGCGCTTTAAAGTTCATAAGAAAAGATTCTATTACGACTGCGAAGAAAGTGAAAATGCTTTAAAATTAAAAAAATATTTTGTTTACGATCAAGCACGAAAACCTCATTGATCTGCTCTATGCCTTTGAGACCAAAAACTACATAGTGTTTGGACTCGAGTATTGCCCCAATGGTAATCTCTACTCCTACCTACAAAAAGTGAAGTGCTTTTCATAGGGTAAAGCCAAAACAGCTATGCTGCAAATACTCAGTGGATTGGATTACCTTCATAACAACAACATCTTATTTAGAGATATCAAATTAGAAAATATACTATTCGACCTTGATGGCAAACTCAAGATCACAGATTTTGGACTATCCAAACCTGATATAAACGAAGATGAGATAACATACTCTTACTGCGGCAGCCCTGAATATATGGCTCCTGAAATGCTAGCAAAATCTGGACATTCCTATGAAGTCGATTTTTATGCTTTAGGAATCCTACTCTATGAACTTTTGTTCGGTCGATCACCTTTCTATGCCCCTAAAAAGTAGGATATTTTTAACGCAATTCTACACTCGTAGCCAAAATTTCCGAAATCTCCAGCAGTTTCAAAAGAAGTGAAATCTCTAATCAAAGGTCTACTGGCCAAAAATCCGAGTCATCGTATCGGTTCTTTGAAAGGAATAAAATAAATAACTTCGCATCCTTGGTTTAAAATTCAAAATTAAGAGCCAATAATCCTATCTGATAACTTACTTTACTAGCACAAAAGTAATGGTAAAAAATAGTTCGAAGAGGCTCGCTAAATATTTGTAAAGTAACAGATTGATAAAAAATTCTAAAAGGTATTTTTCTAGCAAAACTTTGTCAATCGCACACTATGCGAAAAGTTAAAAGCTCGCATTCGAAAATTTAAAGTTGAGCAGCGCCCTAAGGCTACTTTAGTGAAAGCAAGCTCAAAGCGTCGGTGATGATATCATATAAGTTATTACTACAAAAATTATCAGTCTAAAAATTAGTTGGTCTCCTCCATCCTGAACCCCTTTCGAATCTCCTTGCCCTGAGGCTTGTAAAAAGTCAGTAGCTCGATCTACTCTCCACCCGTTTCTTTGTTTGATCTTGATTTTTCCTAAGAATATATTTTTCTTCTTGAAAAAGTAGACTGATGAGTTAATCTATTCAGCTAGCTATCCACCAAACGAGGCCCCCTCTGGATTTTTATGCTTTTGGCACTGAAATCACTAAATTAGTTAGACTGAGCATTTGATCTTTCGATGGTGCTTTTGTGGGAATGACCTCTAACTTTTTGGTATGGCTTGCATTGATCAGGAGTAGTGTCCTCCTTCAAAATTTCTACATCAACTTATTAGTACCAAAAAGGGTATTAACGACAAATAATGGGTTGCTTCTTTTAAAAATTGGAGGTTCTTGTACGACTCTCGTCTGTTTTTGACCGTTACTTGAGTGGGAGTGATTATTTAACTCCGGAAGTCGTTTGAGTGCATTCCGCTTATTTTGGAGTTTAGTTTGAAGGGGGATGAGGTGATTCGGCAACTTATGATAATCAGCAAATTTATTTTGAACCTGGGGAATGCCTATTTCATTAAGTTGATCTAATCCTCCGACGTGCAGTTTGAGTTATTTAAGCGTTAAGTTTGTATATTTTTCTCTGTTTTAATTGCCGAATTCGTCTGGCTACGTTGAATATCGCTTCATCTTGCGAGGCAAACGGCCTTGCATTTAATCTACTCGCTTATTTAATTATATTAATTTTAAGTTGCAATTCATCAGAAGATCAATCACTTAACGTTATCGTATCCCATGATAAATTTACCTTAAGAATATTAAAGTAATGATATTTATTGGTGATATTTAAGATATTTTGCACAGGAAGTTATATATTTATTTATAGTGTGAGTGGCTGCAAGCCATGTCAAGCACTTACTATAATAACCTCTGGAAGGAGGCTATTAACGAGCTGCTTGAAAATATCCACGAGTAGTTTGATCCTCTAGACGAAAACATCAATGAAAAGGGAGTACATATTTGTTGAGACAGCTTAAATATGAACGAAAAGATTAGGAGTGGTTCCGATTTTATGCACATCTCTACGTCAAATATGTGCACTGTTACAAGATACTGGAGGACTGTTACGATCAAATGGTGCACCCGCAGAAACGAATGCTTCTCAAGGACATGCTTGAATCCACCATGTTGAGAGTGGTCTAAATCAAGCTTAACCTTATTCGCTACAACACAAAGACCAACTCTGTCCGCTCTTAGTATGTTAATCTAGATGAGTTTTTGCTGGAGATGCGGATGAGGCCTAGCGAGATAGAAATGCACATTCCAAGATATTTTATGAATGATAGAAATGATGATAAGATGAAGAGGAATCAGATCGTGGATAAGTTTTTAATCGACTTGAAGGAGACCAACCTACCCGAAGAAGAAGTTATTGAGGAAAGAAGTGCCCTTGATACCAATATGGAAACCGCCATTAGAATTATTCAAAAAATTTAGAGAGGTAGACAAGGTATTGTGAGAGCACTGAAGGCAGCATATTACCAGAAGAGAGAAATTAAGAAACTTGCCAAGAAGAAGGAGGCTCAAGGTAACTAAAACTTCGAATTTGATGATTCAGAAAATCAAAAAAGAGAACAAGTAATTATGATTCAAAAGACTATTAAGGGCTTTATGGCCAGGAGAGTGGTGGCTAAATTAAGAGAGTAGGAACTTATGTTTCTTGGAATTTTGAAGAAACCACAAAATCCTCACGATCCCAGCACAGCTATTTATAAGATGAACAAAAATAGAGAAAAAGTAAGAGAGACTCAAGCAGAAACTGCTAAGGATTATAAGTAAACTTTGGGGAATCTGAAAGATTAACTCTATGATAAATGGGAAGAACCACTAAAAGAGAAAATGCTAAGAGATAGGAGACTTTGGATCAGTGAGTTTATGGAGAGAAATTAGTTTGCTAAAATTCCTAATACAGTGAAAGATTACTATGAAAAGGACAAAGTCAAAATTCCTCTAACTCCAGAAGAGCAGTAAATGATGCTCAAACTGGCTGAGGCCAAGAAGAAAGAGAAGGGCAAGGGCAAAAAGAAAAAGAAAGTCACAGAAAAAGATAAATTCGAAAAGGACAATCCCAGATGCGGTCCTACCGAAACTGTTCTCATCATGCAACAGCAAATCGAGAAACATACAAGCTAATGGAAGGATCAAACCAGCACCTAAGACAAACCCTAAGTCAAAAAGATAAAATAAACAGTCTTGCCTGAAGTTGAAGACCAAGTCCAGAAAATGGTCGACGATATGATCGAGTTGTAACTTGCCAATCTTCGGATTAAGTTCAAGAAGAAAAAGGGAAAGACAAAAAAAAAAAAGAAGAAAAAAAAAAAACCAAAAAAGATAAAAGTACCAGGCTGGAAATAAATCAGCAAGATCGCTCCTCTTGATCAGATTGGACATTTGGTCGATTTTGGAGTGTTGAAAAAGCTGATGCCAGCCAGAATTACCGATCTCATAGGATAACCCAATTTACTTAGAACCAAAGAATAATTGTCAACGGAACTCATGCCTGATCCGAGCTATTTTGATGTTAGGCAGGCAATCGTAGAATTAATTGGACTTCCTTTGGGATCGCAGTTTGTGAAGGAAAGAATAGATAAGTTACACTATTTCCTCTTTTTTGGTCCTCATGGATCTGGAAAAACCTTATTAGTAAGAGCACTTGCAACATAATGCGATGCCTTGGTGCTTTAACTTTCTCCGATGACTCTTGAACCAAAGCTTAATGATAAAAAAGAATTAAACAAAATGTTAGCTATGACTTTCAATGTAGCTAAAACATTCCCTCCTGCCATTATTTATATGGACGAGGCTGAACAGATATTCAAAGGCAAAAAGAAGAAAAAGAAAGGAGCCGGTGGAGCTGCTGGTCCCAACTTTACTAAACTACGTAAAGTGTTAACTAAATATAAAAAAAAGGTATTGAAGAAAGAGGATAGGGTTGCTGTTATCGCTTCTACTAACAAACCTTGGGAAATGAACAAGAAATTCATTAAACCTTTTGCACAAAAGAAATTTTACTTCCCTTTTCCGAACTATGCAACTCGGAAAGCCCTCTTTGAACATTTTATGTAAAAGAAAGGAGCAAAACTTCCTGAAAATTTCCCAGTAACAACAATAGCTCATGTAACTGAGGGATATACTGGCGGCAATGTATTTTATTTATGATTTAGTTTAAAGAAGCAATAAATAAAGTGATAACTGAAAGAAGATTGATGCAAATGAGTGATGGCATGTCGACCCGTCCGCTGCAGATAACTGAATTTATTGGTCCGCTCTCCAATCAGCCTTCCACTTATATTGAAGAATACTAAAAGTTTAGAGAATTCAATGATGAAGTAACCGGAATAAAATTGCGACGGGAGAAGAAAAATGCTCCTCCATAGGGAAGTGAGCCAAAATAGACAAAGAAAAAGAAATGATCAAATCAAATAGATTCAATAAATAGATTCATTCATTGTTATAATGAGGATCATTCCTTTAGTTGTTACTTGAGTTTCTTCATTAAACTACGTCTGCGCTCCATTTCCTATTCGCTAACTTTGCTTTCAGATGTTGATTTCTAAATTAAAAGTAAATTACGTTTTGGACAAAAGTGGATAGTTCCTATTTTCTTTCTTCCTGTTTTTTCTTACGGATTTGTTCACGCTGTTAAAGCAGTCTTTTCTTTCTATCTTCTGCATTTTATTATGACTCCTTCTCTTTTATTCTCCGTTATTATTATCTTTTTTTGAGATCATCAATTTCATGCTTCAATCGAATTTATTCTTCCTTGAATTATTCAATTGGGCGATTTGCCTTTACAGAGGCAAGAACAATTGGGGGCAATTCACCAAGCAGGGACTTTTTCTTTTCTGGCTTTTTCAGAGATTATACTCTTTTTTCCTCCTCTTTTTGGTACTCAAGTTGACTCAGTTTGAGGACTTCTTCAAGTTCTTTCTCCTCCTGAGAGGAAGCCTTAACATCAATAGCCAAAGACATTGCAATTGCCTTTTCAATTTCCAATTTCTAAAGTTCTTTTACGTCAATTTCAATTTATTTTTATTGGCGTTTTCTCTCTAAATATGCTAAATTTTACCTTAAGGTTTGGACTATTGTTGGATCTTTCTTAAAACTTCTAATTCAAGTTCTTTATTTTTAGTCACCATCACTTTTTTAAAGGCTTCAAAATTGTCACAAAGTAAAATTTGTTTAAAGATCTTTGCATCCCTTTCACTTTTTATGCCTTTGATGATACATTTTTCAAGCGTTTTTTATGGGATGCCAACTTCTTCAATCATTGTTTCAAGAAGGAGAGCAGTCAATCCAGTAAACTCCTGAAAAACCTTAGTGTATTCAAATTTATTCTCCTCCACATCTTCAAAAATGATCGAGTTTTCCTCAATAAAATCCAGCAGCGGATTTCTCCAGATGGGTGAAGTGAGATACTGCCTGACATAATCATAGACCCACTTTTAATCTTTTCCAAGTTCTTCCTCTTTCTTCTCCACCTTCTTCTCTTCCTCCTTTTTTGATCCAAATATCCAGTCGAGCATATAAAATATAATTGAAAGATATTTTAATCTTATTAATTTATCCAAAAATAATTTCTAGAACCTATCCCATATTATACATCCAAATCGAACAAAAAGGAAATAAGCGATAAAGTTATATTTTGTTTGCTTAACAATTTTTTGATAAAAAAACCTCCGCAACCGAGAATTGAACTCGGGTCTCCTGCGTGACAGGCAGGGATAATAGCCACTATACTATTGCGGATCAGTGCTTCCTTTTTCTTTTAATGATTTAAATAACCAAATCAAGTAAACCCAGATACAGATTGGATTGATATTTTTTTAAATTCCATATTTAAATTGGAGAATAATGTTTGACTAGTAGGATTACTACTCGGAAGAGTAAGACAATCTTCAACTCAACAATAAGCATCTAGGCAGCTCACGCGTTCTGCTGCCCAACTCTGGATCAGATTTTAACCATCTCACAGGAGAGGGGGAATCGCTGCTCAAAATGATGCAGGAACGAGGACGTTGCTTTTTGTTAATTCAGTCGATATAAATGAGAATGAAGTGAAAAAACTCAAAGTCAATAACTTCACAAAAGAAAAAGATAGTAAACCTAAAAATAAAGTAAATTTGTTGTCGATAAAGGCGGGATTTTTCGATGGTGGAGCCTCTGCGACCTTTGAGGAACTCCTTAAAGCTTTAAATAAAGCCCTTTCATCGGCAGACCCTCAGCAAGCAAGCGTTATTTTAAGTCATATCTTGTAAAAAAAAACCTTGAGCTAAAATGACCGTAATAAATTTGGAGTAATGAAATGCAAGATATTATTTGGGTAATTAAATTTGTATTTAGGATTGGTGCGTATCAAGATTGTCTTAATAAAGCTGAATCTTATCTGCCTAAAGTCAATAATAATCATTTGGTTTCAGCTTTTTATTCAAACTATTTGGCAAAGTGCAAAGCAGAGCAGGACATCATTTTAGATGGATACATGGATTTTTTAAGAGCTAAGGCGCATCTTTAGGCATAAAAAGATAAGGATCCTGCCAAAGAAGATAAATCAGATGAGGAATATGTTGAATCAGACATCGACATTGCAACAAGAGAAATAGATCATACATAAATGGAATACAATATCAAAATGGCAAAATATAAGAATTCCACCAATTTGATCCATCCTTATTTTGTGGAGCTTAGACATCGACAAGTCAAACAAGTTGCTTGTGGAGACTATCATACTATTTTTTTGGTAGGAGGAGCTCTAAATTCTTCTGAAAAGGGTTATGAGGTGATGGGCCTAGGATAAAATATGGTTGGTCAAGTACTAGGAAAACCAACTAAAGTTATCATTAAACAACCAGTTGTTATTTGTGATTTGAGTGGCAAGGGTATTACTGGCATTTCAGCTAGCAAATAATCTTCTCTTGCTTGGGATTAAAAGGGTAATATTTATGAATGGGGAATCAAGTAGTAGCGCGATGAAAAAATCAGCATTACATATTCTCTTAGCGAAAAAATATCACAACTCGAAAAGGGTTCTCAACATTATGCAGCCTTAACTGTATCGGGTAAATGTATTTATGTTACTAATCAGTTTATCTATGGGGTACCATTAATTTTAAAGGCTCATGCATATTCAAACAGGCACAACCTCAGTCACAGCCTGCCCAAAATATCTCTTCTATTTCTTGCGGAAACAGTCACGTTGCTGCAGTGGATACGTATGGAGATTCATTTGTGCTTGGTAGTAATTAATTCGGACAACTGGGTCTTGAAGGATAACGACATAGCAAAACATTCAAAAAAATAAACAGCAAATTCATCGGGCAAATGAGAAAGGCAGTTTGTATTGGAGATGTCACTTTCTTAATCACAAGAGATGAAGAAGTCTATTTCACAGGTAGAATTTCTTATAATCGTAATATACTCTACTAATTTAGATGAACCCATAGAACGATTAAGACAAGGTGAGTTCACTGGAGACATTCAATCAGTAATTTCTATTGCTGGAACATTAGGTAATTATTATCTGACCAACTAAAGAGGTGAACTTTATCATTGGGAAGTTGATTCTTCAGTTAAATTTAAAATATAACGAGAAAATGAAAAGTTCCCACAGAGATTTGTCAGCGTCTCTAGAGGAAATTTGTATAAAGTAAGATCATTAGTAGCACCAGAACTCACAAAAGTCTAGCTTTTGACTGATGATTTACGATCTTATGAGGATATAAACTTTTCAGTGCAGCTATTCGATGTATTTGGACCTTATGGCAATTCCAATTTTGTCATGGCTTTAAAATGCCAAATATTTTTCTCAACTTATCCTATAAAAGGTGATGATTTACTAAAATAAAATAAGATGTTTCTTGACAGTTACCAATTTTCTAACGACGACACAAAGATTCTATTGAATGAGATCATTGAATCCAGATTAGCAAGTTTCAAAATAGTAAGAGATGAGGAGAAGCCTTGGATATTTAATCTGACCATAAATTCATAATAATCAGGAAAATATTACTTCTATATACTCATTGAAGATAAAAATGTATTTTCAAAGGAACTCAGCATTTCTGTTTCACCAAAATAGAAATAACTCTATGAAAAAAATAGGCAATAAAAAGCGTTGAAAGAAGAAGAACGCAAGAAACGAGCAGAAATGGAAAAGCAGAGGCTTCTCGAGTAAAAATCAAGAAAGTAAGCAGATGAAGAGGAAAGACGCCAATAAACTCAGAAAAGAGCTGAGTAGTCATTTAAAAAATACATGAAAGAACAATAATAGCAGAAAACGAAAATTGAAGAATAAAGAAAAGCAAAAAGGTAGTTAATGACGGGAGGAGGTTTTGATTTAAGCAAATTGAGGGCTAAAAACAGTGAAAAAGCAGATATATTGGAAAAATCCTCTGAATTAATGAAATCAACTGAATCATTTTTGCCAGACATTAAAGCTCGACCAAATTCCAGAAGGAAAATCAACATTATTAATAGAAATTCAAATACTTTGAATGCGTTTTAAATTCCTAAACCATCTGAAAAAATGATTAATAAAGGCGTATAGGATTTAGGAACAACTAACTCGAATTTATTCAGATCTGAGACACCGAAATAAAAATAACTTCAAAAAAAGATTTCATCAACTTCAAAGGGTGGTGACTCGATAAATAAAATTAGTACTACTGGAACTTCAGGTTTAGGTAAAATAGTAATGAAAAGAGGTATCAGTAGAGGCGGTAAGAAATGATAAAAGTTAGCATAATTGATTCATGCACTTATTATCTTTATATTTTATCGATATCATGAAGTTTCAATTTGGGAATGTAATCAGTGAATCAAAAATACAACGATATTTGTATCAGATAGATTGGCAAATCTCAGCTACAGATTTCTCTAAAATGCCACAGTTATGCATGTTGATCTTGTCTTTTGGTTCGTCGCTTTCACTGAATTCAGTGCAGCAGAGGAACCTAATGGTATAGAAATGCGAAACAATGGCTATTTTGTTGTAGGTCTTGCGATATTACATAAGAATTTGTTTCATTTTCCTTGCTCTGTCCCTAACATTCTTTGCTGTTTATCCCATATTCTATCGGTGCATGAACTTAGAAATACTATTTGCCTTTTAATGATAGTAATCGCCCTCAACTTCTTTCAAAAACTAGAAGTATCTCTCTTGATTTTATAATGAGTCATTTTTGATAAACCAAAATTATCCTTATGCTTACACTTTTGAAAAGTCAAACAGAGGAAATTATTTTTTTTTGATTTCAATGCTTCTGCAAATTTATGAACTATGCCTGAATGTTTAGCTTAGCAGAGGTTCAACAATTCTCGGAATATTCTTTCCCTCGAAAATCAGAGTGCAAGTTTCTAATGCTCTCTGAAGAGGTGATACCAAAATGATGTCCGGATAGAAATCCTTGAGTTACTATCGAGCAGCAAAACACTAAATAAGCAAATATTTACCTATTTTTTTCCTTTTTAAGAAAGATGGCAGTCAATGAGCAACGGATTATAGATGACACTCCTAACAAATAGTGGATCCTTCAAAAACAATTCCCAGTCGAATTCATAGCCATGATCTGTTTGATACTTTTTAGCTGCACTGTTCTTTAGAGACTCACCGTGACGGATGAAAAAAAGATCCTTTTGTTCAGTCATAATAAAAGAATTTATTCAATTTATCAGAATTCCACGTTTGGTAAACTGACAGAAACGTATAAATTCTGACTGCAAAATGAAAAATAGATGGAATATATTAATAGAAAAAGCAAACTACGATCAAGGCTTTAAAAGTTTCCTCAAAGATGATGGAGAAGTAAATATCAAACATCAAACATCAAATGAACCAATATATTAATTATAAGAGGAATAAGATGACGATGTGTTTCTGGTTCAGTCATTTAATGCTTATTTAATAGGGATAGCATTATGATTAAATTAAAGAATGGATTATTGATTTAATTATGATCAAACTCTTCTCCATGTTTGTCAGATACGCCCAACTTCCAGAAAAAGAATTCGCAAAACTGTCATCCGATCAGATTTTCAAATTGGCTGAGCATGCCGAGAAATATCAGGCAAATAACGTGAGCATCGCATCAAGTGACAACAGTCTAACACTAAAGATTAAAAATTAAAGGATCACAATAACTGCAGAAACAGCAAGCAGACAACTGTGGTACCAAAGTAGTCTGTCTGGTTAACAGCATTACAATTACGCAAAATCGAAATGGGTGAATACATTCTAAAAAGATATTAAATAGGTCATGGACAGAGATATTAAATAACTGATTCGGTCTTGAGATATGCATTAACTCCAAATAATGATAAATTTGTCATTTAAATTAGTATTGAAGTAGAAAATGTTGTTGATAAGTTTCAACAAATTATTCTTAGCTTTAATTCAGACTAATAATATTTTAATGTTTCCTCCAAATTATTCAAATTTAGATCATTGATATAAATATACATTTGAAACAGAAAAAATCAAGTAGTTTTGTTTATTTGCTTTGCTATCTTTATTTATATATAGATTATTAGAGCCATGTATTATATGAAACAGATATCAAGAATATATTTTGGGATTTTAGATCAGACTCTAAAAAGTCTTTATTAATTGAGTTTACTGTTCGGTTAAATTCATTAGTTGGCAATTTGTCAGTCCTTTTACGCTTTCGACGACTTCCTCGAACTATTTATATATTATCTTGTAATGTTCTGGCGTGGGTTTTTATGAAACTAAATCTTATCATTAATACTGCAAAAGAGATCTACATCAGAGGCGTCCAATTTGTTGAATTATTCAAACGCCTTCTCCTTCACACAGTTGAAAACCATAATCAAGTGCGGATTCAAAAACTGTTGCTTAAGGAAAGGAAGTGAACTTTTTTTTAAGGGCCATCCACTGACCACAAATCTATATGATAAAACGCATACCCTTTGTTTTTAGAAGCAGCGGATTTTGCCTCCGTCTCAATTAAGGCAAGCTATATCTCTTTGGAGAGAGATTTATGCTGCCTGATATGAGTTTCAACATAATTTTTAAATTGTTCCTTTTGTATCATCTTCTTGAAAGAAGTTTCAACTGATATGTGATTTAATGAAAATCTTTAAATCAATGCTTTTAGAGATTTGGGAACTAAGAAGGGAGGATGTATTACTACTATCCTAGGTGAATCGTAAGGGGAAATTCTCTTAAATCTAATATTAATTGTGCTATTTGCTTTTTCTAAGGCTTTATCGCTACTAAGAGGCAGACTATCATATGTATCCCCTAAAACTTCTTTTAATTCTTTGAGCTACAAACTGTTTCGATCCATCAAGAGTTCAACTTATTCTTCACTGTACTTCTTAATATATGCTGCTCTTATCGCGGGCTCATCATGATAAACTAAAAAATATCGATCTGGTAATATTCCTGATTTCTGTATAAAGTCAGCTTGACAAGCATTGTTAGGGTAGCCAGAAATTATGATTCCCTTGTATATCTTATCAACTTTTTTCAGTTATTAGAGAACTTTTTCATTGATAACTTTATTGCTTTTGAAGTGATAGTCTTCCCCCCCAAACAAAGCATTAAGATTTATTAAAAAGAAGTTGTACTTATTTGTGAGAGTGATAGCGATTTTGCTTCTTCTTTCCTCGTCATAGCCTTGTAGACAGATAAATTGTCGCTTATTTCTTTTTTCAATGTACTCAATTAGATAAGCAATAGGGTCATTGGGCCGCTTTAGAAGGAGTTCCTTGGTCAGCTCTGCAAACAAAGGGCGTAGTTTATTTTTTTCACAGTAGTTTTTTGTCTGTTGATCAGACTTCAAGGCTTACTCTTTATTCATTTTGCAGTTATATAAATCACACTCATTTAAGTTCAAGTGTTGTCTATATTTTGGTTTAAAAAATAAAGAACTATTATAGCATTTTTTAGGCTATTTGAAAGCATTGATTACTATTATCTTTCATCTTACTATCTTTTATTAATGGATAATTTGCCGAGCTAATCGCAATATTGTTTTATAAAAGCTTATAAAATAATAATGTGTATTTCCTTACAGGCTTTTATAACATTTTAATCGAATAACAATAATTCAAGATGAATCAAACCAATCCAGAAAAAAATCAACATATAGAAGGCCCTTATTAAGAGTAATCTAATTTTGCTAAGTGCATCAAGTTGGACCTTAAAATGGTTAATCGAAAACCTATTTCCCAGATCTATCATGGCAAACATCAACAAAAGAGAGAGGGGCCTCCAGGCAAGAAAGAACAGAACAAAGAAGGTACTATCGAGCATAAGATTCCGCCTAGAAAATAAGAAAATTCATTAAAAAATGAAGACAATACAAAAAACAATGTTCCTCTTATCAAGCATAAACACCTTGAAAAAGATAAATAAATCAACATTGAACCTCTTCCAAACGAATATCATCTCGTGAGTCATTCACAAAGGGACAAAATATTCATGGGAAGTATCGGAGCACACATGGCAAATTAGGGAGCTCTCAGAGATAGTCATTTAGGACAAAAAATAAAGATAGACTCCGGTTATGATGCCCTGCACTTGGCTTAAGTGAACTAAAATTTATAGAATATGAAAGACTCTTAAAATTACGCATATCGACTTTCACCTCCTGAGAATCAGACCAGCCCTCAATAATATAATGGTACTTAATATTTTATCTAGAAGCTCTTGTGAATATAGCCCCTTAAAAAAAATAATGATCTCCTTTTGTTATCGCATCTATAAATTAAAATAATCCTTTAATACACTTAATTTTGACTATGAATATATAATGATTGATTGATATAATGCAGAAAGAAGTTGTCATTAAAAAATAATTTTTCATCCAAGAAAATAGAGAAGACATTCATCAATTCTATGAAATCAATAAAAAAGTTGGCATAAGAATATGCAGGAAATCGGATACGGCGCATTTGGAAAGGTATGCTTAGGGAAATCAAAAGTGAAGCCTAATACTACCCGAGCAATCAAAATTATCAAAAAATAGTAAGATCACTCTCTAGCTACAAATTAAATAGCAATCCTCAAAACATTGGACCATCCAAACATTCTAAAATTGTACGAAATATTTGAAGATTAAAAACATATCTTTCTCGTTACTGAGTAATTGTTGATTAATTTAGTTATTTTTAGGGTGGCGATTTATTTCAGAGATTGTAGGAAGGAGTCTTTAAGGAGGAGGAAGCCAGAATCATATTTTTTCAAGTATTATAGGCAATTGCTTACTGTCACAGTCAACATGTGATTCATCGCGATGTAAAGCCATAAAATCTCGTCTTCCTCAATAAAAAAACCTTGGACCTCAAGCTTATTGATTTTGGATTAGCCTTAAGATGGCAAACTGACCCTCGAGTATAAATAAAGCAGAATAAAGCAAAAGCTATGGGTAGTGTACCAAAAATATTAGCCAGATCTACTATATATCTCGGGAAGTAATTCAAAACGATTACACGGAAAAATGTGACATTTGGTCTCTTGGAGTTTTACTGTATATCCTTCTAACTGCACAATTTCCCTTTGACGGAAGTTCGTAAAAATAAATTATGAAGAATATCCTCCTCAGAAGATTTACAACTGAAAGTAAAAGAAAGATTATATTTTAGTTTATGCTATTAAAAATACTAATGTGGAAATGCGCGACATTTTACGAAAACTGTTTTCAAAAGAGGCTATTAGACCAACTTCTAACTCACTATTTTCTCATCCATGGCTTCAAAAAAGAGAGCCAGGATTAACAATCAAATTAAACTTTAGTAAATTGGCATCTTTTTCAAAATTCTCGAAAGTATATATCGGCTGATAAAGATAAAAACTTTGGCTGTAACTTATATTGCTTCTCAGTTATCAGAAAAAGATATTGAGAAATTAGCAGGACTGTTCAAATCATTAGATGTCAACCATGATGGCTATTTATCTTTAGATGAGTTGGAAAGAGCCTTTTTGCAACAAAAATAAAAGATAGAACTAATACAATTGTCAGAGATCATGCATAACATTGACATTGATAAAAACGGAAAGATAAACTATACAGAATTTATCAATGCCTGTCTCTAAAATTCGGTCATTTTCAAGAAATAGAACCTGACAGGAGCTTTCAAACTTATGGACAAAGACAAAAATGGCAAAATTGAAAAGAATGAAATTAAATCTCTGTTAAAAGGTACTATTGATATAATTTAGAAAATAATTTATAGCTGGATAGCTCTTTAGTTGATGAGATTATGGCTAACTGCGACTAAGACGGAGATGGTTGCATCGATTATAAATAGTTTGTTGAAAACATTTCCAAGCATTGAGAAGATAATGATGATTTTGTATATTTTGGCTAGCTAACTAAAAACAAAGGAATATTACAACGAATAGCTGCAAATTAAAGATACTTCCATGTGTGCTACCACCCTATTACACTTATTTAAATTTTATTAATCAAAATATATGGAATCATCGATTTTTTAATATTCCAATGAGCGTCATTATCTCTCAATGAGAATTCCTTTATATCTTTTTATATAACATTGTGAAATTGATATCATCCCAATCATATTTATGACATTCAATACAACAACAATTTATTAGCAAACTAAATTCTATTTTATCCAGTCCCTAATTTAATAAACAGTTTTCCATAATATTGATAAAATTATAACAATACAAATCTCGATAAATCTCATTATGATATTAATTATATTAAAAATTGTTTAATAGATCTTGTAATGTAATTTGTTGACATCGTTTCTATCTTCACAAAATAATTCGCAAAGCATGGCTTTGTTAAAAATAATCAAATTACTCTTTGATGATGGAATTGAACAAAAATAAATCTAGCAAACAAGTATATGATAAAGTCCCGCTGAAGAGTATATATTTTGATAGTAACGTCAACAAATAGCCATTGATGATCATTATATTTCCTTTGCTATCAATTTGAAAAGTTAATTTAAATCGTCAGAAATTAAAGATAAATTTTACTTTTTATTACTATCTCTTTTTCGTTAAACTATAATTTATCTTTTATTAAAATGAGATATCTTCTCCTTTAGAATGACGAATCCTATGAAAGGAATTTGTTTCAAGGTCGTAAATTTACAGACATTCCACTCGACAAAAATATAGCTCTTTAATTTCTTAATGACACTTTTAATCATTAGAATTCTTTCCCTACAGATGTTGGATGCCTTGAAATTTTTCAAAATTTTTCTTAAGCTTCAGCACAGTTAAAAAAATCATAAAGTATCAGCCCTGTTCTTAAATCAGAGAAAAAACAAAAAAATCCCAGCCAAAAAAAGAAAGAAAAGGCATCTCTAAAAAAGAAAGGAAATATATATGAAAAGAACATTTGCACCTACACTATCAAGATATGCTATAAATGCTTTATTAGTCCTCTTTATGCTAAAAAGATTATGAGAATTTGCAAAGAATGTAATTGCGATTATAAGTCTGTAATGAAATATTATCGTGCCGAAAGTAAGGTAGGATTTGGAATAAACCGATTAACTAAGTTTATTACACCTATAAATGAATCTTAAATTAGTCTCAAGCAGGTATTCTCTATATTTTTGAACTGGTTTCTGAGAACCAAATATATGACATATCTTCTACAACTAGGCAAAATGTAAGAAAAAGAAATATACATATCATTTAAAAATAAATATCTCCTTTACATTACGAGCATAGAAAAAACTTGTGACTTTGGATCTAAAATTTAGCTCCAATGAGCTAAATTGATATTATGTAGATTTATTAAATATATACGTTTATTTTATTTTGGTTTCGGAATTTTGATTTTGATTTTTGTCTCAATAGAAAGCAATCATTTTATAGCAAGCCTTTTTATTATTTTAATTGCATTTATTTTAATTTATATTTAATTTAAAGAGAACTTGGCCATATAAGAAAGTTAAAAATAAATAATACTAATAATGGTTTAATAGATTAATAATAAGACATTTTTATATTATATGCTCAACACACGCAATTTACTCCCTCTAAAGAGACTTTCTTTATATCTGTCTGATAACATTGTATCATTAATATAATCCCCAAAAAATGGTATGAATATAGAACCTTGGAATGTAAATAGGAACTCATTTCGTGGGAATGTAATCCAATAAATTATGATTTTAGTTCTAAATTATATTATAGTCTAGTCTATTCTCTTTTATTACAATTTAAGAGATATATAAACTATCTACTCATTCAACTCTAGTCCCCAAACAAACTGAGATATAAAAAGAAAATCAACCTCCTTAAATTATTCAAAAAGATGTTGGAGACCTAAGCTAATCAACAATCAATTTTTGATTCTTCCGACTTCGATTTCAGTGTTCAGCAATAGTTGTTTGCTCTCGCTCTTTCCGTTTTTGTTTCGGCAATACAGCACCATCATAACCAATGAGGATAATGTGGCTCCCACTGCCCAAATAAGCAACCATAATTCCAGATTTGATGTCTTTTGTGGTGGTTCACTTAATCGAGTTGTATCTGGATATTAATTTGATTCCTTTTAGTTGTTTTCTATATTGTCTTAAATTATATCGTCTATTGGTTATTGATTTGTTTCTGCATTTTCTTTTTATATTTCCTAAACCCCGTTAGGTTGCGTATTAGCTGAATCACCATTGGGAGTGAATTATTTCTCAGATTGATTCATCTAATAGGTTGCTTATAGCATTTGCAAATATCTTAGAGCTGCTTGATAATCTTGGTGAATTTATTATGGGTTCAGTTAAAAAATATCATACAACCGATTTAGTGAGCATAAAGGCTTCAGTACAGATTCAAATTCTTCGAAGAGTTCTTTGTGATTGGTATTTGATTTTTCTGCGAAACAAATCAGAGAGAAACTCAGTATTATGGATAATAATGGCAAAGTCATTTTCGAAATCATGTGATATTAAATTATAATAGATTTAATTCTTGTTAAATAAAAAAAGATAATAAAAAAATTAAATTGTGAATTGGAGAGAATGAAATTTATCCATCTTTGAGATTTCCTTTATATCTATCTTATAACATTGTATTGTTGATATCGTGCATTTACTGCAACCAGAGGAGAGAGTTTGCTGCAGTTTTGACTCAGAGCTGTGAAGATGGTAACAGTTATAATTAGGATTTGTGCCTTCATATTACTGTACTCTTAAAGATTAATATATTTATTTTTTTCAAATAAAATTACGGAAAACAAACATTACTTTCTGTCTTGGATCATGTCTTTTATCCTCATTGAGAGTTCCTTTATATCTATCTTAAAACATTATATTATTGATATAATCCCCAAACATATGTATATATACAGAACCTTGCAATGTAAAAAGGAACTCATTTCACAGAAATGTAATTAAAAGAAAATAAATTTTAAAGGAATGGTAAAAGAAACGAATAATTAACAAACAAAAGAAATAAACT
>Ga0302185_10000845_pt1 | contig 22642 bp, 25 predicted proteins | sample II_Bog_E1_1_FD_200231 | JGI IMG/M metagenome (GOLD analysis project Ga0302185, IMG submission 200231) | Peat permafrost microbial communities from Stordalen Mire near Abisko, Sweden - II_Bog_E1_2 | ecosystem: Environmental > Terrestrial > Soil > Wetlands > Peat | place: Sweden: Abisko... | reverse complement strand
TTCAATAAATAATTGTTCTACGTCAGGATCACTTAATTGTTCTTATGGTAGCTATGTAGGCGGTGGGTCTTTTAATTCAATATCAAATTGTGTCGGCTCTGGTAGTAATGATGCTTCACTCTATAATTTCATTGGTGGTGGTAATAGCAATACTGTTTCAAATTATGTAACAAACGGCACTAATAACTATTCCTGCCAAAATTTCATTGGTGGCGGTTCTAATAATATTATATGTAATTACGTTACTACTGGATCGGCAAATTATTCTCAGAATAATGCTATCGCTGGGGGTGAAAATAATAGTATATTTAATAGTGCCGCAGACGTTTCCAATATTTTTTCACAAGATAATTTTATAGGTGGAGGCAATACGAATGCTATTAATAATGTAAGTTGTTCAAGTATTGTAGGTGGACTGTGTAATACAATTTTCGCTAACTATGGAGTTATTGGAGGTGGATCTTGCAACGAAATCAAAGGCATTTATAGCGGCACACTGTCTGGTTGTAACAATACGATATCAGGAATTTACGGTGTTATAGGCGGTGGCTTTAATAATTCAATTGGCGCTTATTACGGTGCTATAAATGGTGGCGGAAACAATGTATTATCGCACTGCTACAACTACACTGCAATTGGTGGAGGACTTTCTAATACTGTGTCTGCTAACTATTCCGGTATTTTTTCCGGCCAGTGTAGTTGTATTTATATTAATTCTGACAATAGTTTTGTTGGCGGCGGTCATAATAATAATATCTGCGGTTCGCTCTACAGTGTTATAGTAGGAGGTCAAAAAAATACTATATGCAATGACTCGCCATTTTCAGCAATTTTAGGGGGCATAAATAATAAGATACCAGCAGGATTACCCAATGTAGGAATATTCGGAAGTAATATTAATAATCCCGCTGCAATATCGGCTAATACCTTCCATGTAAATTGCTTGAACGCTTCTGGTACGCCTATTTTTGTTATGACACCTTTCCCGCTAGGTACCGTGTTTGCATATAATGGAACCACTCCACCTGTCGGGTCATATTGTCTGTTTATTCAACTATGATAATTTGTAAATTCTGACTTTGAGAAATATAGGATAAATGAAAAGCCTTTTTTTAATATTAATTATTTTTTGTCCATTCATTTTGGAAGCACAAATTATTACAACGGTACCAGGCACAACGGGTAGTGTTCTCACGCAGCCGGAATCTATATCATTTGACATATATGGTAATTTATATATTCCTGTAACTCTGGGTACGGGCACGGCAGGATTCTCTGGCGATGGGGGATTAGCTACTATGGCGCAGGTATACCAGCCTACAAGTGTTACAACTGATACTATAGGCAATGTATATATAGCTGACGCTTTAAACAATAGAATAAGAAAAATTGTTATAGCTACAGGTATTATTAGCACTATTGCGGGAAATGGTACGCCAGCATTTAGTGGTGATAGTGGACTAGCAACGGCCGCAGAATTGTTTGCACCTTCAAGTATTTGTTTTGATAAGTATGGCAATCTTTATTTTACTGACAGTAGAAACTATCGGATACGTAAAATTAATACATCAGGGATAATTTATACAATTGCTGGAAATGGTCTCACTGGGAGCACTGGAGATGGTGGCCCAGCTATTTTGGCCAGATGTGAACCTGAAACCAATATGTGTATAGATAGTTTTGGTAATATTTATTTTGGAGACAATGGGAATGTTACTATTCGGAAAGTAGACACGGCAGGTATCATTACTACAATTGCCGGAGACAGCAGCGGTGTGTATACGTATAGTATTGACGGTGTTCCTGCATTAGGTGCTCCTATGTCGCCAGAATGTGTAGAAATAAGCCCGCACGGATTATTGGTGATAGGTGATGAATTAAATAATAGAGTTCGTGAAATTGACAGCTTAGGTATCATACATACAATCGCTGGGAATGGTGTTTACGGATACAGCGGTGATGGCGGATTAGCAGATTCTGCAGCAATTGCCTTTCCTGACGGAATTGCTTTTGACCATTGTGGGAACATGTACATATCAGAAGTAGGGGCTCCATGTATCCGTAAGGTATATTTCAGCACGTCTATACCCACCATCGCTGTATCATCCGCATTAGGCGATACTATATGCGCAGGTACTTCGGTCACTTATTCGGCTGTTGCCACCAATAGCAGTACTTTTTATTATAAATGGGTGATAAATGGCACAGTGGTAAGTATATCGGGTAATACGTATACCTATACACCTTCAAATGGAGACTCGATAAGGTGCGTATTTTCAGGTACAGGCCAGTGCAGCGGAGACCCTGATACAGTGAGTAGTAATACTATACACATGGTGGTAAATGCTTTAGCTGTGCCTACTATTGTACTTTCAGGGGCTACAGTGGCTCCGACAGGTGGTACGGTTACTGTAACAGCTACAGTAACCGGGGCAGGTAGCAGTTACAACATAAAGTGGTACTGTAATGGAATACTCTTTTCTACAACCACAACGCCATCTGTTACCTATACTGTGGCCTCAGGAACAAACATTATTACAGCTACAGTAATGCCCCTAGGTGAGGGATGTTACGATACAGCTACATCGTCATCATTTACCATTACTTCCAATAATGCAGGTGTAACAAATGTTATAGCACAGGCGATTCAAATCTATCCTAATCCAGCGCATGATCAGCTTTCTATAAATGGTACTAGCATTACTAATATTACATTATGCAATACCATAGGGCAGGAACTCATTAGCAAGGATGCCAGTACTGATAAGGTATCGTTAGATATATCTATGCTTCCTGCTGGTATATACCTGGTAAAGGTGACATGCGCCGATGGCAAAAAAATAATAAATAAGATTGTAAAACAATAAAACCCAAATCTAAAAAATGAAAATCATTTTTCAAGTTGATGGCGGTATTGGCAAAAGCATTGCAGCCACCGCAGTATGTAAAGCTATAAAAACGCAATATCCAAAAGATCAGCTAATTGTTATAACCGGCTATTCAGAAGTGTTTTTATGTAATCCTTACGTAGATAAGGTGCTAAACCATAATAACCTTAATTACTTTTATCAGGATAATATTGAAGGGCAACATATAAAAACACTATTGCACAATCCTTATTTGGAAACAGATTTCATAAACCAAAAAGGACATCTTATAAAGGTATGGTGTGAGATGTTTGGGATTAAATATAATGGTGAACAACCAGAACTATTTATAAATAACAGGGAGCAAAATTTCTTTGCACATTCGTTTGCTTCCCAGAAGCCGATTATGCTGTTACAGACAAATGGTGGTGCGGTAAATCAGCAAAACAAATATTCCTGGACACGGGACTTGCCTATCGGATTGGCACAACAAGTCGTATATGCATTTGCTAACGATTATAATGTTGTTCATATACGTAGAAATGATCAGTTGCCCCTTCAGGGCACCACCCCTGTACAGGCAGATTTCAGGGCTATTGCAACGCTTATTTCCATGAGCAGCAAACGTTTATTTATAGACAGCTTTTGCCAACATGCGGCGGCAGCTTTAGGCAAGCCTTCCGTTGTCTGTTGGATTGGTAATACACCTGAACAGTTTGGCTATGATATACACACAAATATTATTGCGAGGGAGCCTACAATAAAACCTGAACTTCGCCATTCTATTTTCAGCAAGTATAACATTTCCGGTGTACCTACTGAATTTCCATATAATCATGAAGGGGAGATTTTCAATTTTGAAGAAATCATGGAGGCCCTCTATAATGAAAAGCGGCCCCCTTCATTAGAAACAACAAGCAACTTGCAAGTGGAAGAAACAGTAGTAGTTGAAGAAAAGAAGGTAGAAAATAAAAAAAAACGGAAACCAGCAAAATTAGAGATTTAATAACATCTCAGCGTTATAAGAGCATGGTTGCTCATCGAATGACCAGCGTATTAACTAAGATAGACTTATCTGATGTTAGACAAATAGTAGAAATAGGTAGCTGGCATCTTGGTCAAAGTGTAGAGTTTGCAAATCTTTTCAAAGAAGCCATAATCGACGCTTTTGAGCCGGTTCCGGATTCCTTTGCACTTTGTAAAAAAATATGGAGCGAACAAGATGATCAAAAAAAGCAAAGAATTAGAGTACATAATTTAGCAATTAGTGACAAAGAAGGTGAAATTCCATTCTATGCTATTGAGCCAAATATCAGTAATCAAATTGATGAAGGTTACTCTTCTATGTTTAAATTTTTGGATGTAGTGACTGTTGATGGTGTGGCGGCTCCATTGCTGCAAAAAGAAATTATGGTCAAGACCATTAGATTGGATAGCTGGTGTGATGAAAATAAAGTAACTGCTGTAGATATACTTTGGATAGATGCACAAGGTGCCGAATTATTAGTGTTGCAAGGCGCTGAGAAAATATTAGCACAAACAAAGATTATTATGACTGAAGTTGGTCTGAAGCCGTATTATGATGGACATACACTTAAAAAGGATATTGATCAATTATTGGAGGATTCTTTTGAAATGAATATTCCGGAATACGAGGCGAACGTTATCTATGTCAGGAATATTTAATCTTATTTAAAATACAAACGCTAGAAATTATCCTCTATTCTATATTTTTAATTTATTAAAATGCCTCAAAAAATTTTCTTTCAATCGTCTTTGCCCCGTGTAGGCAGTACTGTATTCCAAAACCTGATGAATCAGGACCCTCGTTTTTATGCATCTTCGACCAGCGGCATGCTGGAACTCATATTTGCAGCACGCCATAATTATACGGAAAGCCCTGAATTTAAAGCACAAGATCCAGAGCTAATGAAAAAAGCTTTTTTGGGCTTTTGCCGTGAGGGAGTTCATGGATATTATAATGCTATAACAGATAAACCGTATGTCTTAGATAAATCTCGTGGACATATAGCTAATTATGGATTTATAGACAGTTTTTATCCAAACCCCAAGATGATCTGCCTGGTACGCAATCTAACAGATATTATAGCGTCAATGGAGAAAATACACCGTCAAAGTCCACATAAAAGCAGCCCAATGATTAACCATGCTAACATGGTAGGGACAAGTACCCCTAAAAGGGTAGATATATGGTTTAATTCTCCGCCTGTAGGTTTGGCAGTGGAAAGGCTTTCCGAAGCGATAAGGCAAGGCATAGACAAGAAAATACTTTTCATTAAATATGAATCCCTTTGTCTGCATCCAGAGCTTGAAATGAAACGTGTGTATGATTATTTAGAAATTGAATCATTCAAAAATAATTTCGATCATATAGAACAAACTACAAAAGAAGATGATGAGGTGTATGGTGTTACCGGTCTTCATACGATCAGAAAATCACTTGAAATGAAACCATCAGATGCAAAGCAAGTACTGGGTAAAGACGTTTACGATTGGATTATGACTACATATAAATGGTACAATGAATATTTTGGATATGTATAGTCTTTAAAGTATTGTATTTATTCTTTCGATAAAGATTGTTTTACTTATGAAAGAAATTATTCTATCAGAATGAGTAAACATGATTTTGTCTCTGATAAAGTACGCCGTAAAAGGTGTACTTTTTTTTATGCTGTGATATCAATATCAGGTTTGTTTCAATCACATTTATCTCAAGAAAAGTATTCATGGCACTATAGCTAAAGTGGCGGCTGCTATAGCTAAGATCAGTGGGGTTTATCTGGTCTTAAGGCGGACATTTGGGTATCAAAAACAAACAAACATGTCTACAAAAACAGCAAAGAAAAGCCAGAGTGCAAAGCCAGCAACAAAGAAAACTGCCAGTCCGGTGGTTGTAAACAAAGCAGTCACAGAGGACGAAGTCTTAGTACTTGATGAATCATTAGAGGTAGTAAATGATACTCAGGGCAACAAGAACGTTGAGGAGCAGGAGATCGTTGAAACCAAAGCCAAATCAAAAAAGGCTGCTACAAAGAAGCCTGAAATCAAGACATCTGTTGTTACTAAAACTGATAACAAAATACCATTAGTCGCCAGTTGTTACCATTATTACAGAAACTGGATTAAGAACTGGTTGCATTCTAATGGCGTACCGAGTGCAAGATTTCTTAAAAATGCCGACTCATATAACGGATATATAACAGTATTAGAAAGCGAAAAGGTGTTGGGTGTTAAAGCACTTGCCATGTGGAAAAAGGAAAATCCAGATACTAAAGAATTATTCTGGAACATTAATTAATCACTATTCAAAACATGCACCTCTTATCAAATGATAGGAGGTGCTTTTAAAATTTAGCCATGAGCCAAGCAATACTACTCAACCAATTAATAGATAAACGCCGCCGTAAGTTTTGGGAAATGAAAGGATTACCTGAGAATGACTGGCAAAGATGTCTTTTACAAATAGAACTTTCAGCCCTAAGCAAGAGTATTAAATATTTGGAACAATTTATAGCTACAAAAAAATAGCTACATGCTCGACATTCAAGCCCCCGGAGCGGTTAAGGGTGAAGTATTAGATGACTACCTTGCAAGAGGCTGGTTCAGGTGTGGCTCTATGGTACATACTACCGATAGGGTCACCCTTGATATCAGGAAAACATATCCTGTATATTGGTTACGGTACAGAGTAGAGGCTATACAACTTTGCAAAAAGAATTTACACCTTATTGGCCATAATAAGCAATTTACAGTTTCCTGTATGCCGTTTGAAATAACACAGGAGATACAAAACTTATTTGCACGTTATCGGACACGCAGAAAGTTTCATATAAGACCCAAGTTGGAGGGCATCCTACTTAATGCCGATAACTTCTTTTTTGATAGCTACATAATGGAGGTCAGGGATAATGGACGATTAATCGCAGCTGGTGTATTTGACAGAGGGCACCATAGCATACAAGACATGATTAACTTTTATGACCCGCTTTATAAAAAATATAGCCTTGGTAAATACTTAATGCTTTTAAAATATAAATACTGTCTTCAAAATGGCTTTACATTTTATTATCCTGGCTATTACATTCCGGGACAGGACACATTGAGCTATAAACTGTTTATTGATAAAAACGCTACTGAGGTTTATTTGCCTGAAGCAAACACATGGATTGGGTACTATGAATTTGAAAGGGATCATTCCATTTGTCTATAATAACAGTGCATCGTTACCATGACTGTACTGTTATAATCTTCACAACCATAGCTTTATTCTCTTTTTCGCTTCTGCGGTCAGATCTAAATTAGGCTGATAAATTTTGTTTGTTTCAATTAGATTATTCATTTTTTTGATTGCGTCAGATTTGATAAGAATGCCATTACTTACAAACATATCGAAAATCCAAAGTATTCCTTGGAACTCAATACCAATGGATTTTAAATAAGAGCACACAACTGAATCAGTTGTTATTACTAACCCACTAACTTTATTTGCAACAAATAATCCTGTTTTATCATTATGACCTAAATAATTTGGATAATTCATTTCATACATATCCTTATACGAATCATTTCCCATCTTATGTATATTCAGTCTATCAAAGCTTTTATTACTACAAATTAGATTCTTGTTGATATTATCTATGTCATTGAAAATCTCATAAGAAGTATGTATTTCTTGCTCTAATTGGAAAAGCTCATTAATCAGATGCAAATTGCATAAATCAATAAAGAGGCAAGTGTCTATAAAAATTAATTTCAAAACGATTTAACTTGATATATTTAAATCGAAGTTAGCCAATTAGCAGAGATTTTTCCATGAACTCAGATACTGTTTGATTATTTAAAGCCGCTGCTTTATTTTTAGAGATTAAGTTTTCTGCAAGTGCACGAAAAATCAATTGGTTAAACCTCTTTGAGAACTCCTTGCCTTCAAATTTATATTGGGAAGGTTCATTTATTTTCCAATCAGACACCTGTTTAAAAAAATCCAAAAATTTTGTACAATAAAGATTAGAAATTATTTCTAAATTTTTAGCACGCATAACCAATGCTTGTATTGATATACCGTATTCTTTCTTTATTTCTCCTAATTCTTCAACCATTAGCCTACTTCTTTTAGGACCCAGTTCGTTTAGAGCAGCTGTTTTCGAGATTAGAAGAGCGCCTGCGAATTGATTACAAAATCTTTCTTTTTGTTGTTCTGTATGAGAACTTATGGGCAAAATTAAATGGGCCAATTCGTGTAATATCGTAAATCTGACCCTGTCTGCGGATTTAAGCCTAACAGTATTAATAGCAATTACAGGATAAGTTTTATTCACCAAAGCCTTCATGCCGTCAAAACCGTCTTCAGCCTCTACTATAATTATTTTAATATTTTTATCTTCTAATAATTCTATACAACTTGCAATTGAAGATTCTCCAAGATTCCAATGCTTTCTCACTTCCTCAGCAGCCCTTTCAATATCATTATTATTCTGTATTTCTGGGAATCCGTCTAATGGATTACTAAATGTTGTTTTCAGAGCTAAAATTTCCTCTATTTCCAAATATTTGGATACTTTATCTTTAACGATTTCGATAATTCTATTTGATTCCTTGACTGGCAAAGAGTTTGCTTTTCGGAATTCGACCGTATCAATCTGAACTTCAGTTTTATTAAAGAAAAAATCTGGTGTAACGTTTAAAGCTTTACATAAAACGCTAATCATTTCGGCATCCGGTAATACTTCACCTGTTTCATATTTATGTAATGCCTGACGAGATATTTTTGTTTCTAATTCGTTGGCTAAATCCTGAAGGGAAAATCCCTTTAAAAGCCGGGCGGCTTTAAAGCGTTCTGCAAATATTGCGTTCATAAAACTGGTTAGTTTACAATATTATAATAAAAATGCCATACCGTCAACGAAAATAATTCATTAAATTTTTGATAAAATAAATAAGTTGACAAATTTGGTTGACAAATTTGGTTATTAAAATATAATTTGTAACTTTGACGATAACTTTATTTTTAACCAGTAATCAATTTAAATATATGAGCGACGAGAACAAAGTGCCAAATTCTGAGGGCCACGAACCTGAGATCAAATTTTCAATTAACGACGTAATCCATGATAGCCGCCATCAATTTTTAAAAGGCCATCAGTTAAAAACCATCGGGAAAATACCATCCCACGATATGTTGTATTTGATAATTCATGAGCCTTGGCGCAATGAATTAATTGAAAATGATAAAGAAGTTGATTTAGCCTTGCGTCTGCCAGAGATAGAGCATTTTTATTCTAAGCCAGCTCATACAATCATTCTCATTGTGAAATCTTCAGCGGGTGATCTACCAACGAAAGCTTATTCGACTACGACTAAAATTATAGATTTAATACAGTTAGTCATAAAAGATTTTGGGTTCGACCCAAACGGTAATTATAAAATGAGGATCGAGGGTAGTTCAGAAAATTTAAAATCTGAAGAAACCATTCACGAACAAAAATTAAAAGATTTCACGGTTTTAGTGTTTACTGACTTAGGAAAAGGAGCATGACCATACCGTTTGAAATATCAAAAAAGACAGTTATAACAGAAATAAAAAACTGTGAAATAAATTGCAAGACGTTTGGTTGGGAAATATCAGATATTGATGAACTCAGCCAAACGTTTACCGTGAAACTAACTTCAGCTTTCGACCAGGAAATATATATACTGGAATTTAAATTTGATGATTATCCGTCTATTCCTTACTTTATTGAGTTTATAGACCCGGTGACTAATGAGAAAGCTACACGACATGCGTACCCAAAATCAACGGATAGTTTTTTTCATCCCAACTTGGCTATTTGTCACCAATGTTCAAGAAAATCATATACAATATTACATACAAACGATTGGAGTATGGAAGGTTGGCGAAAGCAGGCTGGTGATCTTACTAATCTAAACGCCATCCTTAACACTATTTATATTAGAATTTCAAACAAAGATTTATATGGTGGGAGAATGGATAAGAAAATTTAGTAAAAAAGAAAAAAAAGTGGTTCCTGAAAGTGCTACATTTTATGTTATACCTGAAGAAGTAATAAATTATACCTTACAAGTTTTAAAGGGATATGGTTCGTTGCCAGAACCTGCTGAAGGTGTGGTATACTGGGCAGGTACTATTGATTCTGATAAAAGGATCATTTCAGCTGTTGTTGTTCCACAAATAATACCGTCAAGATATGGTTTTTCCACAAGTCATGATACTAACGCAAAGTTTGTTGAATTTATAAGAAGTCAGGGTTTAGTTTATCTCTGTCAGGTACATTCACATCCCGGCAGTAATGTTAATCACTCTACGACTGACGATAAAGAAACTGCATTTAGGCGTGAAGGGCTAATATCTATCGTAATACCATCGTTTGGTAATGTGGGGATGAAACCATTTACTATTTGCGGTGTCCATATTTTTACCAAGGGATCATTTTTTAGAATTAAAAATGCTTACGTAAAAAAGCATTTTAAGGTACCTCAGTTAAATTCTCCAATAATTACTAAAGACCTGCGAGATGGAAATAAACTTTGAAGCAAGAGATCTAAGAACTGACGTCTACTCAGGTGTATCCGATCGTTATAAAAGTGTTCGTATTCACGTGATAGTAACCGCAGATATAAAGGAATTTCGTTATCAGGTGATGGCTACAAATCTGCTTAATATACTTGCAAGATGGTGCCGGAATATACGGGTTACGTGTATAAATGACGCTAATATATTACCGAACTGTTCTCCACAAACCTCCCTTCATGATAGTTTTTCAAAATTAGTAACATCAATTTACCCCCCTATCAATTTTTTTATAGATCAAGAATTTGGGAAGGTACACGAAGACTATGATATAGCAGTGTTTATTGGCAAACCTACATCTATAGTTACTATGCCTTATGTATCTATCGATGCTATAGGATGGGTTGCCTCGTGTGCCTTTGGTCTTTATGGAAAATGTGAATCCAGCATAAACAACGATGAGAATTTTACAGGATCATTTTTTGCCGTTTGTCTTGCAAATGCCGAATTGTTTAGATGGGCAAATGGAATAACATCCACCTCTTACGTAAAATGGTATGATATGGCTGAGTTGAAAATTAGCCAGAATGAGATCATTAATGTAAAACAATTTCCCAGTCATATTGATTTTGGAAAATTTCAAATCGTTGGTTGCGGAGCAATTGGCTCGTCCTTTACATATTTATTAGGCCTCACAAATTGGACCGGACACGTTCAATTTATAGATTATGACGAGGTTGAAATCCATAATACCAGCAGCTCGTTACGTTTAACGATGTTAGAGCCGGAACAAAAAAAACTGATGCTTGTAAAATTTATCTCGGTGGAAATAAAAATATTACCACAGATAGTTTTGATGATGCATATAGCCAATTTGATTATGACCATAAGAACAAACAAAAATCAGCTGATGTAATTTTTTGTTTTGCCAATGAGAAAAATATTTGGTGTTCTATCCAAGATATATATCCGCCGGTCGTTTTCCATGCTTCAACAAGCAAGAATTGGGGTATTAATGTAGGCCGGCATATACCTATAATCGACTCTTGCATTGTTTGCACTTTTAAGGACTTCATCGATAGTGTATATACTCCAATGTGTCATGAGGGTTATATGCCTAAAATTGAGTCAATTAATGAAAATACGTCAAATACAGCTATTCTGCCTTTCGTTAGTCCGACTGCTGCGTTGATGGTTTTAAACGAATTTTTGAAAATGTATTTAGAAGAAAATATTGGAATCAATTCAGTAGAGTTCAATATGCGAGGTAGTGGGGGGCGTTTTATAACAAATTTTGATAATCCTAAAAAATGTTTCAGCTGCTCAAACCAAGATAATGAACTTTATACTGATTTAAACAGCGCATCAAAATATCATTCTATGTCTTTTAAAAAATAAGTGATTGTATTTCGTTTTAATAAAATTATTATGACCAAACCATAAAATTAAAAAACTATGTATTTAAGTTTTGCACAAAGAATGAATTTAAGACCGGGAGATGTTATAATAACACCTAAAAATATTTTTCTCAAAATAATCGAACATTATCTTGTTTATCTCGGGATAAACCAGTTTGGTCAGGAAGTCTATATTGAGAACGATTATAGAAATGGTGTCCAGTGTATTACAGATGAGCATTTTTGTTTCAAAAATCCCGCTTTTAAAGGGATAAGGAGGTTTACTGGCGATGAAACACAAAGGTATTGGGCCTGTGAACGAGCAAAATCTTTGCTTTCTGCAAAATATGACTTAGCACGATTTAACTTTGAGAACTTTGCAAACTATGTACAATATGGAAAATCTTTTAGTATACAGGTAAATGCCGCCAATAGTACATTTATTACTTGGGCGATATTGAACATTGCAACTACTGTCCAGAAGTCTTTTAATCAGTCTTTATGATGAATACTATGCTGTCAAACCAAATACTACCTACACGATCTGTTTCAATTCAATACCCACTCTTTTAACCTTTGTTACAGTTGCAGTCGAGGTATCAGTGAGTTTGGCGATTTCACGTATGGTATTATCACCCTTCATTAGGTATTTTAAAATTGCTTTGTTATTTTCTTTATTCAAGAAGTCTATTTTACGTTCGTTGCTGCCGGGCCTCCGTCCAAATTTTATGCCCTTCTGCCTGGCTGCGATCTTGCCCATCTCTGTACGTTCCTGAATCAATTGCTTTTCTTGCTCAACTATTACGGAAACGATATAGCTAAACATTTTAAACAATGGATTCACGTTGCCATCTACATGGCTGGATAGGTTCATGTTTTGGATATGTACTGTTACGTTGTGTTGTTCACAGATATTAAGCGTGGAAAGAGTATCATAGGCATTTCTCCCCAGCCTTGAAAATTCCTCTACAAACAGTTCCGTTACCTTTCCAGATATAACAAGTTTTAGTAATTCTGCTCCCTTGGGTCTTTTAGATAGCGCAATGGAGCCGCTGATTTGTTCCTGCAGGACGAGGTCGTAATTTGCTTTATCTACTAATTGCCGGGCTCCTGATTGACCTATAGTACTCCAGCGAATGTATTTAACTTTCATTTTCGTAGCAATTTTATTTATAGGAATAAAATTACTACTGATCCCGCTGGAAACCCCGTATTTAGGGCGTTTTAACGATCCTATAGCTGTGCTAAATTATCTCAACAATTAAATTGAGGCCGCAAAGCAGCATTTTACAAAGGACAAATAATAGGAGTTAAAGAAGCAGGCTTTTAGAAATCAAAGCGACTCAAAGGGTTCCACATGGATTAGTACATCTCTAATGCTACTATTAGCAGATATTATAGCATTCTTTACGTTGTGAGCAATCATATGCCCTTGTGCAACAGTTTTATTTGCATCTACTAATAGGTGTAGGTCTATGTAATAATCAAAGCCCATTTTTCTTACAAAGCATTTTTCTATATCACAGACATCATTAACTGCCATAGCAATCATTTTTACTTGCCTCTTTATATCTGTATCCGGGGCTGCATCCATTATCTCTGCAAGGGCTGGGCGAATAAGACCAATTGCATTGTATACAATAAGACATGAGGCAATTAATGCTGCCCAGTCATCAGCGGACTCATAGCCATCTCCGCCAATTACAGCAATAGTAATTCCGATAAATGCTGCTATTGAAGTAATTGCATCGCTCCGGTGATGATAAGCATCTGCCTGTACTGCTTGACTTTTTAGTTCTTTCCCGACTTTGAGGACATAGCGATATAATGTTTCTTTGATAGCGATTACAAAAGCTAATACAATCAAAGTAAAAGGTTTTGGCGATGGATGCTTTATATGAATGAAATCCCAAGCATGCCAGGCAATCCATACTGCTGCACCTAAAAGAAAAAAAGATATAATAATTGCAGCGATTGGCTCAGCTTTGCCGTGACCATAGGGATGTTCTTCATCTGCTGGTTTTATTGCTATACGCAGGGCTATCAATAGTAAGACAGAACTTATAACATCTGCACCCGTCTCAGTAGCATCAGCGATAAGGGCATATGAATGCCCTATATAGCCAGATAAAGACTTCACTGCAACTAATACAAGGCTTACAATTATGCCTATTTTAGTTGTTCTAAGGGCTTTTGATGAGTTAATAACTGTACTGTCCATTACCAAGATGGGTACAAAAGTAATTCTCTTTCTAATAATATATGTTATATATAATCCAGTTCTTTTAATCTTTAAATTAAATTGGGGCTGCTTACTAATATCAGTTAAGCAGCCTCAAGGTAAATGTTCTTACCACCAAGCATTATATGAATATTGGCAACCATCTTCTCCGTATTCGGCTTCTTCTTTTTCTAATTTATCTATAATATCCACAGTTTCCTCTAAAGCTTCAAAATAGTACTCATCATAATCGGATTCACCAAAGAAAAATCCTTCACAGGTAGGCAGTAGTTTTTCTGCTAAATCTTTTTCAGCCAATACTTGCTTACAGTCTTCCCTTAGTTCCATTAGCGTATCAAATGAAAAAGCAAACTCTTGGCAGTTAGCAAGCCCGGTTTCAGTTTGTTTATCAAACCAGTTGTGGATGCGATTTGCTTTGCGCCAGTAAGCAACATCTTCTTCAATTACAATGCGTGAAAGCTTCTTTGCATTAACTTTAATTTCAGTGTCTGATCCTTTCAGTGTTAGGTTTCCGTTGCTTTTCATTTCTTCTGTAGCGCGGCAATAGGTTTTTCTTTTTAGGTACATGTCTAAACCCATCTTAAAAATATTTTTTTCTATTGACAATCATTAATCAACTGTCATAAATATTATATCAGGGCGTAGAAAAAAGTTTTGCATGTTTTTTAAATATATTATAGTGTAGAAAGGAATACATAGACTATGACATTATCACTCGTCAGAAAGCTTATTTTAAATAAATTTGTGAATGGTTAAATTGCAATAGATTTAATTAAACGCATAGTCATACCTGTTTCAAGTTCCATGAATGTTACTTCACTTTGCTTATTTATTACCTGCTCCTTTAGCTCACTAAGCGGATAATTGGCGTCACTCGAAATGATAAATATGTGAATGTAGCCCGGTAATATTGATAGTACTTTGGGCGAGATGTTACCCCCATATTGAATAGGACTGATGATTAAAGAATCTGTAATAGCCTCATCATTGAAATAATGTGAGGATAATATGGGATAGGTATTGATTTCTTTTGGATCACCAGCATAAATCATTTCTCTTAGTTTCTCATTATGCCAGTCTCCTAAATTCACGTCTCGAAATATTGGCCGGGAGGATATGCTCATTCTCCATAAAATAGATAATAGAAACAACTTGTAATTTCTGTAATCAATATTGTAATACCTCCGACATTTAGTATTGTCAGCCAAAATAAAATTTGCCATTTCGGTTCCTGCCTCGCCTGAGAACGTCTTAGCTGCATAGGTTTCATAACTTCCTATTATTCTACCATCACAATCAGAGCATAAAATATTGTTATCATATTCACCACTAAATTGTTTTGAAGGTTTTTTACCAGCTGCTATTTCCTGAAATGAAGAAAATAAAATTTGATGCTTTTCATTGTACATGCCAGAAATATTATAATAAAAGTCTGGAATGATATGAGACTTTACTAAAGGTTTTTCTTTTAAACACAATCGGCAAGTTTGCATCTTATTCTTTTGTAGAGGATCTATAATCACTTTATCTGAAGTTATTTCATAGGAGGTTATCGGCTCAATTGTATCGTTCTGTTCTGATAAAATTTTATTTGCGCCATTAATTATATATAGTAAGCCAATAAAATTAAGCAGAGAATAGATTGCAATAAAATTAAGCAAAATATGTACCCATCCAGTCCAATTTGAAAACAACAGAGTTGCTAATGGAAAGATAACGCCCAATAAGGTTATTAAAGCAATAATGCCAGCTTTATGAAATGAATTCAAATTGGCAATTACCTTTCTCTTCAATAACCTTAAGGTGGACAATACGCCAGTTATCGTCAGAAAATATTGCACTACTATTCCTACGTGCGAGTTTAGTGAATCTTGCATCCAAGAAATAACATCTCTTGTAGTCATAAACAATAGTAATTATCGCAAAAAATACAACCTTAGCTGTATTGAAATTTAAAAGAGCGAATTAGGGTTTAAAGCAGAATGAAAACTATTTTTTTATCATTAATACGCCATGATGAATTGGGCTGTAATTATATTGCCCGTAGCAATATGAGCCATTATTGATTATGATTGGATGACCATTTGAAGATATGTCTATTTTATCTATATCATTATATGGATGGAAATGAATTTCCCAATTATTTCCACCTTGCCATTTATAGATTTTGCTATGCGTTTGTCCTCCTTCAACTGCCCAAACCGACCCATCGGCCCCAGTTGCAAGAGTGAGAACAAAAAAATCATTACCATCCACTTTCGGCCCGCCAACCTTTTCCCATTTAGAGTTTTCGTATTTATATACTTCTCCATTAGTGTTAGCAATCCATGCCACACCGTTTTGGGCTACAGCAATCCTTCTTCCAAGTGCACCGTCAATTGGTTGCCAAGTACCTCTAACAAGTTTAAAAACACTTGCATTTCCACCAAATTGGAATCCTCCTAACACCCAAATTGATCCATCCTTTCCGCAGCTTACAGCAGTAGCAGATATACCGGGCTGAACGTCCCAGTCACTGCCGTTCCACTTACATAATTCTCCATGTATGCCTGTAGCCCAAATAACATTATTTACATCAACAGAAATAGAACAAAATTGCAGCTGTGGCTTGATTTTAGGATTTCTAACATCTTCAAAAACATGTCTTGTCTTATTCCATTTTGAAATAGACCAGCCCAATTGATCTGTTTGGTTATAGTCAGTCACAACAAAAATATCTCCATTAGGAGAACACGCAACATCGTTTGAAACCCCTGGCAATATATCCCATGAAGTGAGGTTAGCGTAATCTGAGTTTTGAGCAAATGAATTTAATGTAATCAAGGAGGATAATAAAATAAGAAAATAAATACGCAATTTTAGTAAATAATAAATTCGGCATTTTTCAATCATAAATTTGTGAATACACATCATATTTTGCAAAGTTTTCAATAATTTCCAAGTGTATTGCTGTTTAATATCCATAAAATATAGTTTAAACAAATATAGGTTATTAAAAATATTTTTTATGCTTTTTTTCAAAATTAGTACAAGTATACAAGCATATTTATGGATGTCTTTTCACAGAAAGACGACTTGCCATTCACACAGAATCCATTATCTTTATAACTCAGAGTACTCCCTCAACTCTTCCTCATCCATTTCGCATTCCTTACTATCAAATTCTATTGACGGCACAAGACCATACACCCTAAAACTTTCATGAATACGTAAAAATAAATCCGCTTTGTCTTCAACCGAAGTAAAATAGATAGCATCAAAGAGTGTATAGTAATACTTGCTTTTTACCGGGACTAAGTAATTAAATATAGAAGCCTCAATGTTCTGTAACAATCCTGCCAATTTATCCTGTCCCTGGGCAAGTATCTCAAGCGATGAATAGGTTAATGGGTATAGTTCTTTAAATCTCAAGTTTGTTTTATTCGCTCTAAAATCAAAATAGATTGCCTTATACAACCGTACCTTAGCGTTACTCCTACGCTGTTCATTTATAGCTTCATCCTCGCTCTGCTCATAAAATCCTTCATAAAAAATGCCCTGCTGACAGACATTTATATACTCTTGGTCAATCGGCATATTTTCACGGATTAATAAATAACAAAGCAATAGTGGCTGGCAGTTTTTAATATCCATATTGTGGAATTTTAATCCTGCAATAGTTAAATATTCTCTGCTAATTCTGGACAGGTTAGACAGCGATGTATATACTCTATCTACCTTACGCCCTTTACGTATAAACCTCTTATCATAAAGTGAAAAGAAGTGAAGGTGATAGCCATTTTTTTGCCCGGCAGGAGTACATTCATTTGTAGGTTTTAGCAATCTGAATTTCCTCCTAATCATCTCGAATATTCAATATATATTATATTGTAGTGTGCTAAATATGATGGTTGAAAACAACCACTTCAATAGAGTTAATGAATGTGATCATTGTTGGCTGTAAGCCCTTCTGGGGGCATCTTGATGCTTGTTTAAGCTCTAAAGAATTTGTATCTTTGTATTCGATTTGTGATTGCACATAAGTAAATCCAAACTCCTGATTTGAATTACCGGAAGATGGATAAATAAAGTCGTCCACCGAGATAGTTTTTGTTATTTACCAATGCTACCTGCCGACGTTTCCAATTTAGTAAAATAAGAATTATGATACACCAAAACATCCCGGTGAAAATACCGGACAGCTGCTATTTGCGGAGAGCAAATACCAATTCGACTTTATTGTCAACCACATACGAACTTTTAAATTGTTCGAGTATTCTATTGCTGAATTGCAATTCCATGATTGTTAACGATAAAAACGTTAGCAATGAGATACGTTGGAAGTAAAAGGAATTTAGCAAAGCACATTTTGTTCTTTATTCAGCACGCATTGACCGTATTTCCAGATGGCAAATACATTGAGCCCTTCGTAGGTGGTTGCAATATGATTGACCAAGTCAAGCACCATACCAGAATTGGATGTGATGCAAACAAATACCTTATTGAACTTTTAAAAGTCTCACGATCCAATCCTGAAAAACTGGAAGAGGTTACTTGCTTATCCAGACCAGTGTATAAGTATTTACGAGACAACAAGGATTCATACTATGAATGGTATGTTGGCCTTATGGGCTTTATGCCAACTTTCAATAATCAATGGTTTCATAGTTTTTCAGAAGATCTAAATCCAGGCAAATTCTCCAGTAGTATAAAGAGTCTCATCAATCAGGATCTTTCAGGTATTAAATTAATTAACTGCGATTATAGAAATATTCCTATTGGAAAAGGAAATGTCATCTATTGCGACCCGCCATACATAATTGAGGATTTTTATAAAATGCCATTTGACCATCAGGAGTTTTATGAATGGGTCAGATCTGCCAGCAAGGATAACATCGTTTTAGTCAGCGAATATGAAATGCCTGAAGATTTTACCAGTATTTGGCAAAGGACTGTGAAGCCCGGTATAAATCCGATAGCTCGCAATAAGGTTGAGAAACTATTTGTCTATAAAGGATAAAGTATGTTTGAATTTATATTGCATAGAAGCCACTGGCATTAAGCTGGTGGCTTCATTCATTTAAGGCAGTTTAGAGTTAAAGAATTTAAACTTTCTAAGTTTAGAAAAATCCGGGTGCGTTAACCTTCTTGGATTTATTTTCCCATCGAAATTCTTGTCTGTTGTATCCGTTAAAAATCCAGTTACTTTTTGGAAGTAATCAAAATTGAGAGAATTATGATTAAAATTCTTTTCTTTAGTCCTTGTTATAAAACCGCATTGGGCTAATGATTTTAGGTTTCTGCTTACAGTAAACTGTTTATGTCCGTCAGTTACCAAGGCTTTGTCATCACACGAAGTAATTGGCTCACTGAAACCTCTTCCATTGTCATTCAGGTAAAACATTTTTATGAGCCTTTGTAATAGTTTATTATGGTTTGTTGATAGCATACAATTAAGAGACTTCTCCAACTGTCTGACAGTATTATAGTTAAGAATAGCACCACGTTCAGTATAGTCAAGTTCCAGAATATCAGTTGAGCTCCCGACATTTATAATCTTAAAACTGTTGAGGTTAGAATTTATACAATCTATAAATGCTACTATTTCTTTCTTTATTAATGAATAATGGATAAGGTTATTCTTGCGTACGGTATTTACAAAATTCAGCTTTTCCAGTTTTACAAGACATTGGTAAACTCTTGTCTTATCTATATTCCTCTCACCAGACTCTTGAATTTGATGACAAGTCATTTTATCATTCCTATTCAGTACAGTTAAAATTATTTTGCACTGGGCGTTATTAACAATGTGCAATATTTGACGTATAATTTTCACCTGCTCCTTTTGTTCATCAAGTAGCCAATAGCCTAAATCTTCAAATGTTTTTTTCATAGAAAATATAAAAACTGATATACAAAAATAATATCGAAATCCATAAGAAGGTTATTAGTATAACACTTCGATTTGATAATGGATAAAACTGAATTTAATTATGGAGATAGATAATTACTTTTTTATAGTTAGTATTTTTCAAATTGGAGATATTAAATTGGTTTTTAATTGGTGGCGACGAGGTGCAATCCTGTGCATGTATAACCACACCAGTTTTATGGCTGAAACGTTTGCTCGAACTAAATTTGCAACAGATTTGAATCGATACAAATCGTTGCGATTTGATTGCATCCGAAGTACAAGGAGCATAATTATCCAACTCATTCTTTATAGCTGCAGCTGTAAAGGAATTATCTAAAAGGCAGACATCGCCCGATTACATATTGCAAAATAAATAACGCATATATGCGACAGGAGAAGTGCTGCTTATTCGTCACATTTTAAATTATAATTATGTTTAAGAAATATTTTACCACACAGGTAGACACCGATGATGTCATGCTCGACAATATGCTCGGGCGAGTATCCAAATACTCAACAAATCCCAAATTCTTCAATGATGGGGTTGGAAGATTCGAACACTACACGAATCCTGTAGCTTATAAATTAAAAGGAAAGTACCATATCGTTAATCATTATGGCTCTATGGAAGCCATCCTTGACCAAAAACATGATAAGGTTATTCTCGACATCATAGATATTGAGAAAAAAGATGTTATTGAATATCTGCTCACATTTCAATACCAAAATTACAAGCAGGTAAGGTGCTTGGCTGAAATGGTAAAGGTTACTCTGGAATATATCGCAACACCTGAAGGTAAAAAGTGGATTAAGTCCATTTCCAATAGCGATAATAAGGAGGAACAGTTTTCTATATTGTTTGGTATTACCAGACACGCAGCGAAATGCTATCTAAAGCTAGTCCAGCCAGGTAATGAAAAGTATCTACAACGTCTTGCCGATGATAAAGATTACAGGCTTAGCACCGCATATGCTGAATGCAATGCTGAGGGAGAAAGTCAGAGTGATGACTGCTCACCCCAAAAAGAACCGGTTAAACAGTCAAACCGCAATGCTTCAAGCAGTGCCGGTAAAGATAGGACTAGCCCAAATTCCAACACTGGCTCCGGTAGACATGATGATTCCGTTGAGAAAAAACCTTCGGATCAGCCTGCGCCTAACCCAGTCTCCACTAACGAGAATTTTAGCAATGAGGCTGAGTTTTTCGATCACCTTGCGCAGTACAAAAAGGATGGTACAGCTGACCCCGAAACTTCGGATGCTGAGGATCTCGCACAAAAAGTAGTTATAATTCTAAATGACGAAAGTCTACTGGAGTTATCTGGGAAAATACACTTAACGGTAGACGGTAGACTTGTCAGCAGTATGGAGCAATTGCATAAATTGCCCAACGGTAATTGGAGCCTGCCCCCGCAGCACAATGGATTTGCTTTAACTGTATATTCTGATTTCTTTGCTGATTTCTAAATTGAGTTATAAATCAATTATCCTGTAAACCCTATCATCTTTTTGTTGCAAATTATTATTGACTATGATTTCCTATATTTCTGCTTATTGCCGATTTGCGAAATGTAGTCGGTACCATTATTTTTAAAATTTTTGTGCCGTAAATATTTATCGGTAGTCATTAAATTAGTATGCCGCAACGCTTCCATTATTATGTGTGTTGGCGCACCTTCATTAAGCATCAACTGGGCAAACGTATGTCTGCCACCGTGTGAGATTAAGTTTGTAATTAAACCGGTCATTTCGGCAACTTGCTTTAATTGCCTATTATAAAGTGTTTCCCCATTTAACAGTTTTTGGTTTTGCTCAAATGTCAGCTTTCCTTTGAAACCACTTACTGGGCTTGTTTTAACATCTTTAAAAAAGTCATTTTTTAAATGAGGAAATACAAAATCATTCAGGCACTTAGTTGTGTAAATATGTACTGTCAATCTGTACATTGTTTCTTCAATTAACTTTGCCGATAGGCTTTCTTTCTTTTCTTCTATAAAATCTATTACACCTTTTAGCTCATCTAATTCTTTCCTGAAAGTATAGCCTTTGTATTCAATATTATCCCTGTTAGTTGCTTTAGAACAAAGACTATTTAATTTTTCCTCGATCTGTGATAACTTTAAATGTGGTGTCGATTTAAAAATCTCGAAATATTTTACCTGACCGGTATGGATCATTGGGTGCTTGCTATCGCCGACAGGATATAAGGTGTCTTCTAAAATTTCGTATGCCCTCCATTCCATTCCAATTAAATTCAACAATATCATACATATGTTGTAAGTAATAGGCGTTTCCACTGGGACATCCGTTTTCCACATTCTGTACTTTAATTGTGGTTTCAAATCTCGACCTACTGGCGCAGCTGGTATTACTGTACTTGCTTTAATTGGCAACCCTGTTAATACATTATTCCATCGTAAGAGCAATAAGTCAGATACCCTCATACCTTGAGCAAATATTTGAAACAAAAATTTATTCCTATTTAGGTTTATCTTATCATTCTCTATTTCAGTATTTAGCAATTTATCTATTTCTAAATCTTGCAAAACAGGTCTATCTGTTTCTTTCTTTGGATCATATTTTAAACCAGTATAAGGATTAACTACAAAGAGATACGGTTCTTCTTCTAATTTCAAGTTAATAACTCCTTTAATAACTTTAAGGCAGAAAGTAACACCGTTGGCACTTAAT
>Ga0302185_10000843_pt1 | contig 22696 bp, 28 predicted proteins | sample II_Bog_E1_1_FD_200231 | JGI IMG/M metagenome (GOLD analysis project Ga0302185, IMG submission 200231) | Peat permafrost microbial communities from Stordalen Mire near Abisko, Sweden - II_Bog_E1_2 | ecosystem: Environmental > Terrestrial > Soil > Wetlands > Peat | place: Sweden: Abisko... | reverse complement strand
AGGCGGTAAAGTAGATAGAGTGTATCACTCCTTTTCAACCCTATCTAAAATAAGCCGAAAGCATCTGCAAATTGGTAACAAAGTATTTCACGATATAGACATTAAAAATTGCCAGCCCCTCCTTCTTTGTTATTTGCTCCGTAAATTAAATATGGGTGTGGATTGTAACTATATTCACGATTGTGAAACCGGGAATGTGTATGAGCGTTTTATAACAATGGAACGTGATAGGGATAACGTAAAGGTTGAGTTGTATTCGGCTATCTATTTTGATTTTAAGGCGAAAAAAGCAATAGCTAATGAGTTTGAAATACTATACCCGCTAACTTATCAATCACTACAAATACTGGATGGTGACCCGGTAACCCTTGCATCTAAATTGCAGAATATAGAAGCAAGTATTTTTAACGGGTTAAAGCCAAAGAAAAGCAAATTTTATTTCACGCTGTTTGATGCGATATACTTTACAGATAGTGCCGACATACAAAACCTGGTCGGGCAGTTACAGGAAAGATTTGCTGTACATGGCATAACGCCAAAATTTTCTATAAACTGCCAGTAAAATGATACGGGTTAAGAATACAATTTTAGCTTGCGCTTGCGCAAAGCGTATTCACCATTAGCAGAACAATGATTTTAGGAAAAGAAAAGAAAGCCGGAAATATATAAGTAATAGCCGGAAATACACTCATTGGGTTGTCGTTAAAGTGTGCATGGGTATTAGCATTGAAAACTATTTGGTTAAACTGACATCACCTTACAATGGCGGTCAGCTTGAATTATAGGAATAGCATAGACCTATACTGGCATAGGTCAATAGGATAGATTTTATTAGGCATATCGGTTATTCCTCCTGACATTAGCCATCTAAAATCATATAGAATATGTCAAGCGCAAAGAAAAAAAAAGTAGCCGTAGCAAAAGTGCCTGCTACCGAAAAAAATGGCAAAATTGAAATGGTAAATATATTCTCAACCACATACGGGTACTATCGGTACTGGGTGAAAAATATACTGGCAGAGGGCGGAGTAATTAAATTCCGTTTCGTTAAGGATAAAGAAAGTTATAACGGTAAAATAGCAGTTGCAAAATTAGAAGTACAGAAAGCAAAGGCTGCTTTGTTGCAATTTCAAAAAAGCAACCCAGAAACCGTAACAATGTGGCGTTAGTCACCACTATTAATAGCCACACGGAAGCCCATATCATTGCCATGGCTATCTGGGGCGAGGCTGCCACGAAAAGCTAATTGGCAACTTCCGGAATCGTTGCTATAACTACCACCGAGGATAGCACGTAGGTATTGTTGTGAAGCGTCATGCCAATCGCTGCACCACTCCATTACATTACCCGTCATGTCATAAATACCTAATTCATTAGGCTGCTTTTGCCCTACCTCGTGAGTTTTATTGCCACTATTGTTACCATACCATACAACATCATCTACGTTGTTACTTCCGGCATACTCATAGCCATGAGTATGGCTGCCCCCTTTGGCGGCATATTCCCACTCCGCTTCGGTAGGCAACCGATAATTTTTGCCTGTCATACTGTTTAATTTTTTTAAGAAGTCCTGCACATCATTCCAGCTTACGTTTTCTACCGGACAATTATCACAACCCTTATTTAGGGAAGGATTACTGCCCATTACTGCCAGCCATTGCGATTGCGTTACCTCATACTTGCCTATGGAAAAATCTCCAACTGTTACCATTTCGGGTGCCATACGCTCTGTATTTGCTCCTTCTGCTTCTTTTTCTTTTTGGGTATTTTGTTTTTTACTTGGATCTATGATATAACCGTTTTCTTCTAATTTTTTAAATAATGGTTCATTCTGTATTGCCATTTTTTCAAAAAAATTACCTTCATTATATCTTGCTATGATTTTATTAATATCGTCTTTGTCAATATAAGTGTTTTCAAAAGTAAAATGGTCTTTGGCTATGACCTTAAAATCCCCACCTACGTCTATATAATGAAATGGCAGCGTTGCCAGTAGCACTAAAATTATTAACACTATAAAGCTCACCAATGATTTCATAAAAGATTATATTAAATAATAAATAATTAGCACATTGAAAACCATAATTATTCAGTCAAATTAGTTAATCGAGTTTAATAATTTTTCTCGCATTGTCTATCGTGATTTTTTTAGTTTGTTTTTTCTTGCGTTTAGTTGCGCCACTTTTTCCGAATTTTATTTCTTTTTTAAAATTTATCCATTCATATTCAATAATTGAAGTTGAATATAGCCTATAATTTTCTATTTCTACTGGGCTTATTAATTCGTTATTTCTCGCTTTATTTAAAAGTAAATCAAGACAATCGTTTATAAATTTTTTATCAATTTCCATTTCTTCATAAGGGTTCAGATAGTACTTAATGGAAAAAATTTTATCAGTAATAGTATCATTTTTTTTTGATAGTAAAGCACTGTGTAAGTCTATAAAGGAATTTCTTAATGAAGCTATATATGAGATGCGAGCATTAGAAACTGTATTAGCCCATAAAGCATTTCTTGCTACTATTGCGATATATAAAGTCAAAAAAAATAAACCTAATGTTGCAAATGCAGAAATCATTTCATAAAAATGCTTTGCGTTATAATTAAGTATTTCTTTAATTACATCAGTAAATACCATAAAAAAGTTTTTAAACAAGTAAAAACGCAAGGTAGAGAATTGTTGTTAAAGATTAATCACTTTTCCGATTAGAAACTGTGGATAAATAGTGCCACAAATTGTAAGCGAGCGATTCCAATTTGTGACGGAACCTCCGTAGGTTAGCCACATGGAAGCATTTATCACTTATTACAGAGTAAGCACACAACGCCAAGGCTTATCAGCGTTAGGTTTAGAAGCACAAAGGAATTCAGTATTATCATTCCTGAATAACAGAACCATATTAGCAGAATATACCGACATTGAAACTGGCAAAAACGATAACCGCCCGGAATTGCTAAAAGCCATTGAATTAGCAAAGCAAACCAATTCTACATTACTTATTGCCAAGTTAGACAGGCTTTCAAGAAATCTAACATTTGTTAGTACGCTCATGGATACAAAGGTTCGTTTCATTTGCTGCGATATGCCTGATGCAAATGAGCTTACGATACATATATTTGGTGCGCTTGCCCAGTGGGAACGTAAAAGAATAAGCAGCCGGACGAAAGAAGCATTAGCGGCACTTAAAGCAAGGGGTACAAGCCTCGGCACACCGGAGAACTTTACAGATGCAGTGAGGAAAATGGGACCATTGAAACTTAAACAAATTGCTCTATCAAATCCTCATAATCAAAAAGCAAAAAAAGTAATCAACCTGTTATGCCGTAACGGGAAATCTCTGCGGGAGATAGCAACAGAATTAAATGAAGCAGGTTTCAAAACCGCACGGGGCAATCATTTCGGGCCAGAACAAGTAAGACGCTTAATAACCAAGTCCATTGCTGCGTAATTGAAATTGTTACCGCAAAATTGCCGGGGTGGCAGAAAAGTGGCAGTATTTATTCATGCTAATGAACACTAACAAATTCTACTTTATAGTCAATTTTCGCATAAGTCAGTGAGGGTACTGATTAGCATGAAACAAGGTAAAATAACATGTAAATTTTAGTATCCAATCCGGGTCACAGAAGTAAAAGTCTTGATAGTATTCACTTTCAAGACTTTTTTTTATTTTTGTATCAGAGTAGATTAACCAAACTCCACACAAAACTCCGCACATTTTATGCTAATCTTACCCGGAAACAGAAGAATGGGTAAAGTGTCAGTCACACCCAAAAACTGGGAAACAGGCACTGCTATCAAATCCCTGCTGAAAAAACAGTGGGTAATCAGGTATAGGTATTATGACGATAATAAGGGCAAAAGCAAGCAAATATGGATCAGCGACTTCAATAGGGTGAATGACCTTGAACAAAGAAGGCAACAACTTAGAGATGCACTTGCTTCAGAAATTGATAGCTTAAAGAATAAAGGTTGGGATCCGATAAATAAAGCCTGCATAGCGGCGTTAACTGAAAAGATTGATGAAATCAGCCCTCTTATGTCTTTTGAGTCCGCTTTGAAATTTGCTGATACAAAAATTAGGGTGTCGGAAGATACACGTAAAAAAGAAACTGCACCAATTTTAAAGCAACTGCTGGAACAGTCGGTAACTATTGGTATAGCCATAGAACCTATCAAAAATATTACAAGAAAGCATCTCCGGCAGCTAGTCGAGAGATGCGCAGTAACGAAGGTTACCAAGAACAATCCTGACCCCACTTATTCAAAGGATAAGTATAATAGGTGTCGAAAAGTATTAGGCTATTATTATAAGCAGCTATTAGACTATGAAGTTGTGGATGCTAATTTACCGCAATCACTGAGTAAAGAAGATCAGCCCACAAGGCGTGTGGCTCCTGAAATAAGCTCTGAAAATCAAAAAAAGGTATCTGACTATCTCAGAGATAAACATCGTTCCTTCTGGCTCTATTTGCAGACCTTCTACAACAGCGCACCACGTTCAACCGAAATGATGAGATTAAGGGTTAAGGACGTTGACTTGAAAAATCAGCGTATAAAATATTTAATAAAGAAAGGTAAGGTAGAGGAAGAGAAATACCGTGTTATACCGGACATAGCTGTTAAGTATTGGAAAGAAGTTATTGGCGATGCTCCGTCAATCTGGTATGTGTTTGGGAAAGGGCTTAAACCTGCTGCCATCCCAATTAAAAGCTACCAGATACATAAGCGTTGGCGCAGGCTTGTAACAAGTAAGGAAGAGTTCAAAGATATTACTTTGACTTTTTATAAGCTAAAACATCTAAGGCTAACAGATATTGCGGATACAGAAGGTATTGAGCAAGCAAGCAAACAAGCAGCAGAAAATGTAAAGACGGTCAAAAAGCACTATGACTTAAATAAGAGCCGGGTTGACGAAAACCTAAAAAAAGGCGGTAAGGAATTTTAAATGGTTCTGGTCATTTGTTTCATTCTTTTTAAGATGTGTCTATTCCCAACCTGTGCAGTTTTTTTCTTTTCGTCTTGTACTTTATTAAACTCCTCTAACCTACGCTTGCAGCTAAGCCAGACGGCTTTCGCCATCTCTTCCTCAGCTATTAATTTTGCAAGTTCGGTATTCATAAAAATTGAAAAAAGTATTTAACGTATTTCAAGTATATATTAATAGTTAAAAACGGAAAAATGATATTCTAGGCGAGGCTGCCAGTGAGTTGTGGTAACCATACCGGTACATCCCTCATGCTACATCACAACTTACTTTCTAAAAATCTCAATACGTCACTTTTAAAGAACCTAAGTTTACCTCCAATTTTTGCCGGTAAAAGTTTGCCTTGACTCGCATAAAGACTTACTTTTGTGCGGGGTATATTGCAATAGATAGCTACCTGTTTTTTGGTTAGCAATTTGCTTTTATCAATATTGATACACGCTGGGGAGGATAATATACGGCAGCGCTCAATCACAACTTCCCTCACATTTGCTTTTACGAGAGCATCTAATTGTTCTTTCGTGCCGCAGAAAAAAATGGACTGACTCATAATTTGTTGATTTAGATAGCAACATTAGGTCTCTTTCTCAGGTGTTTAGGAACGATAAAACCAACACCTCATAAAGCAGCTTTCTTAGACTTTTTAGACTTGTCATGTGCTGCTACTTAGGTAAATTTGAACCACAAATTGACGATATGATATACAACTCCACACAGTTAGAAAACTACCAATCTGGGGTATTCGAAGAAATGCCGGCTCTTCCTGATGACGCAAAGAGCAGGTACGAGATATTCAAAGAATACATTGGGAAATTCTACCTGTATTCTGAACTATATTTTTACTTAATGGATGCGTTAAGAGAGGATGATATCCATTCAATAACAGCAGCCATTTTTGAGATTGAAGCAACTAGAAAAGATAACCGGCTATTGGAGCCACGGAGTAGAGCCCATCTCTACAGGGAGGGGCGACGATATGTAGCTCAACTCGTGAAAAATCCTGCTGAATTGGAAAACTATGATTCCCGGCAATTGATATTGATGATATGTGTTCTTTTCGAAAATGATTACTTCGATTCGTTTGTCTTACCTGATGAGGCTTTTGAAATCGGTGGTCCCGCTCCTCACCTTGAAATTCTTGGTGAAGTATATGGTAAATATTTTGCGTTTTATAAATATTTACAACGCAAGCAGAAGGAGTGCGAAGCTGCATTGGACAAAACAGTAACGGAAAGAACTGATAAGCCAGAAGATGATAAAGAAGCACCTGTTTTAACTTTCAAAGATACTTTCCTCTTCATACATAAAGATAAATTCGATGCAATTATTGAGTCGTTGGGCAAATTGCTACCTGATACGATATTAAACAAGTACGAGGAACTTAAACGACTTGACGGACCAATCATCTATGAGAAAGAAAAGGGCTACGCACTGAATGGTTTGTTACCTCGTCAACCAAGTTATCTTGCGGGGTTATATAGAGTGTGTCTAAAAAATGGTTGGGTCGGCAAACAGCATTCGCTTGAGACGATTAAAGACGCGCTCGCTTTAACTTTTACAACAGAACTAAACACTTTAACGGCGTTTAAAAAGGCTTTATCTCAGGATCATGTGCCTAAATATTCCGAGCCATTTAGAATGCTGTTTGAAACTATAAAATAGCAGAAAGAACGAAAAGTACGAAAAAGCCATCTTCATAACGAGATGGCTTTTTCGTTTCTATGCACTCGCAAAAAAACTGAATTTTTGTGTTGTGAAAGCGCAAATCACATTTTTAAACCAAAATAACATTAAAAACAATCTACTATAACTCAATTTTAAGTCAAACTAAAAACTATTAAATATGTACTGGAAAATCGATGAAAAAGTTTTTATGGCTCCGTTATCCCTTATAACCTTTTTGGAAGATGATGTTTACTCACCAACGGCGATTGAAGAAGACCAAAAATTCATAGAAGACATAAAAACCAATGAGCAAACAACCAATATTTTTCTTACGGAAGACAATGTGTGTATAGGCGGTAGGCGAATTTGTAAAGCATTAAAAACTATCGCAGCGACACACGCCAGAGCCCAACGCGTTAAGGTCGAACCAAAATATAGGTCACTATTTCTATTCTCAACAAATCATACAAGGAAAAAAACCCCCACAGAATGTTGCAGGGAGATTGAAGTAATAGATAAGACGATACCTAGGCACCAAGGCAAAAAAGATCCGGAAGCCCCCAAACCTCAATCAACAACTGCCACACTCTTGCCTGTACCGCCGCAAACCGAAGTATCACTAACTACACCGGAGACAACAAAATCTACGGCACCTAAAACTTTATCGCCCATAGCTGCACCCCCTCACGCGATTGCGCCTGCTCCAACAAACCAGCCGAGAAAAGATAAACCAAAGGTACCGATACAACAAGCCGTAGAATTAGCAGATAATGGAGTGAGTAAGAGCAATTATGAAAAATATCAGTTTATAAAACGCATAGAAGAAAAATATGGAACTAAACTTTTACACTTGCTTGATTCCACGGGCAATTACGATAAGGTCTACAAGGCAGCGCAAACTGCGAAAGAAAGAAATGAAAAAAAAGATAACCCAACGCCACCATTAGAAATACCAACTACCGCGCGCCACTATCCTCATTTACAAAACAAGTCCAATTGGCAAATGAACGAGGTGGAAAATAACAGCATTGATTTTTGTTTTACTTCTAATCCCTACTTATGGCAAATTGACTACAACGATGCCAATAAAAACCAAATGGGACAGGAACCTACAATTGAAGAGTTTATAGAAAACTTAGTACATAAGTCTTATAAAGAAGTTTATCGCAAAATGGCACCGACTGGCAATTTACTTGTAAATATGAAGGGGACGGTTAAGAATGGTGTTAATCAAATGGTTGAAGAACATTTCAAAATTGCAATGGGTAAAGCTGGCTGGTTGTATCAAGATACTTTTATCTGGCTCAAAAAGGGTGGTGGGAAAAGATCTGGTAATAGACGTAGACCCGAAAATAGTTATGAATCTATATTTTGGTTTACTAAGTCATCTGACTATTATTATAACCCAATTGAGATACCAAATGACAAGCCGATAACGGTAACACACAAAGCCGCTGAAACACGCATCGAAAGTAAAGGATTAACTGTAAGTGAAAAATATGACGTTAGCCTACCTTTTACCTCATTCAAAAATGTAATTGACGAAACTAAGTTCCTGGATGTCGTTATTACCAATAGTGCTGCAACCGATAGCCAATTTATGAATGAACTATACGGCAGACATCCTGCCCCATTTCCAATGGCTTTGCCTTTGCTATTTCTCTTGCAGTTTTGCCCGCCTAATGGGCGCGTATTGGAGCCATTTCTGGGTCGAGGAGCAGGGTTAGTCAGTCCATTGATGTTAGGGCATACTTGCTACGGTTACGAAATCGAAGCAGAATATTTTATACAAGCTCAGAAACTGCTGGCGGACGTGGTTAAGGATATTGACTATTACAGGGAGCGCATGAAGGAAATAGAATTGCAGTACCAGCAGAAATTTAATATAGCAGCGTAACCAAACAAATAAATATAAAAGATGGAAAAAGAAAAACAAGAACAGCTTGAAAATTTAATTTCGCAAATGAACGCAAAAAGGTTTGTACAAATACACCTTGCAACATTCCGCAACCATTACTTATCAAGTCCAGATGACTTAGATAGTTATAACCAACAACATAATTTAGGCGATGCGGAGGATTTTTTTTATGATATAGATGGATTTCTTTTAGTAGTGGATAAAACCAGAGAGTTTTTAGAAACTTTAAATGATAAGGATAAAGTAAGCTTCTTCGGTGAAGCATTTACCATTGAAGAAATTGAACTTGATTTATACAAAACTCCGGACCCTGACCTTCAAGAAGATTTTAATAATTTTTACGGCGAATACCCTTGGAGCGATAACGGCTATGATGTCTTTATATATGAGATACACAAGGAGTTCATTATGGATAAAGCTCAACAAAGAGATAACCGCATAGAAGAAATATTTGAGGATAAAGAAAAGGCATAAAATAATTCTAACAAAAATAAAAATCAACAACAAATGAACAGACAACAACGGCGTAAGATGGAACAGACCACAGCCAAAACAGCAAAAAGTAAAACTGATAAGTTTATTGACTTATCAAAATTAAGAGCCAAAACCAACGGGGAAATATTTACACCTCCAAAACTGGTAGAGGAAATGCTTGATAAATATCCCAAGGATAATTTCAGTCAGAAAGAACGTAAATGGTTAGACCCTTGTTGTGGCGCAACGGCAGTATTCCCGATTATGATAATGTTCCGTTTAGCTGACGGACTCAGAGAGGTTATACCGAACCCGAAGGAGAGAATAAAGCATATCGTTGAAAATATGCTTTACATGGTAGAGAAAGATCCAGATGCTTGTAATTTCGGACTAGCTGGAGTCGAACACTATGCACATCTACTTGACCTCCATCTTAGCCTATATGATTCACCTATTGCAGTAAATTACCTGCGCAATGGCTATATCGAGAATTATGAACAAATAATTGAAACCTTCTACGAATCTATAAGCACGAAAAGTGCTTGAAGAATATGCTTAAAAGCATAATTAGAACCGGCTCGTTAAAGCGTTTTTTTAAATGTCATTCGTACAAAGTTACTCGGTTATATAGGACAATTTCGATTCTTTAAGGTAGCCACACTATAGATCAATTCATGTTAGCTATAGTTAGGATCAGTGGGGTTTATCCGGTCTTTAGGTTGAAATTAGCCTAAACAAAAACGATTAACTATGTCAAGCACAAGCACAACAGAAAGCACTGGCGCAAAGGTCGCCACAAGCGAAAAACCAAAAACTGGAAAAGGCAAAAGTACCGCAAAAGCACCGGCCCATTATGAATTGCTGCCGCAAGAAGAAGCAACAGATAATGGCAGTCAGGGGTCAACCGCAGAAATGGTAAGCAGCAGAGTCCCAGAGGGCCCTGAAACTGTAACGAAAAAGGTAGAAGCGGCGGTAGCCAAATCTAAACCTAAAAAAGTAGAAGCTGTGGCACCGAAAGCCAAAACTAAAAAGGTAGAGGTTGCGGCAGCCAAAACTAAACCCAAGAAAGCAGAAGCGGCGGCAGCAAAATCTAAACCAGAAAAGGTAGCTCAAAAGAAAGCTGTTAGCAATGTTAAAAGCGTTTCCGTTAATGGTAAGAAAGTCAGGTTAGCTGCAAGCACCTACCATTATTACCGGAACTGGCTTGCCGAGTTTATGCGCTCCCATGGTGTCCCAAGTGCGAAGTTTCAAAAATCCCCTGAATCGTATGAAGGTCATATCACGGTTACAGAAACGGAAAAAGCAAAGGGTCTTAAAGCTCTGGAACAATGGAGCAAGCAAAACCCGGACACCAAGGAATTGTTCTGGGACATCAAAAAATAATCATTCACAAAAACAAGGGCTTCCTGTTAATCGCGGGAAGCCCTTTTAATGTCCGGTCATGTCCAACAAAGCAATAATTCAGAAACAAAAAGATAGTCGGCTAAACTATACCGATAAAGCTGTTGATAGAAGTAATAGCCACAGGGTATTATTTATGCAAAAGGTGATGAACTTAAATGACTGTATAGAATACTTGCAAAACCAAAGAAAGAAAAAACTTAACAATGGATGACTTTGAATATGAAACCATTTATTGATTACTACGCCATTCTGGGTATTAGCCTAAGTGCTACAAATACGGAGATTCAAGCCGCCTACAAAAAACAATCTTTGAAATGGCATCCTGACCGCAATCGAGGGATTGATACCACTAAAAAGATGCAGGAGATTAATGAGGCAAAACGTATTCTATCAGACAAAGTTTTGAAGGTAAAATATAATAGGGAATACAATCACTTTAAAGAATGTTCAGCCACACATAATAAACGGGAACAGCATGGCGATTCAAGAAGCCACCGTCAGGCTAAAACAGGTGCCAATGAAAGTGTGAGACCAAATTACTCTTGTGATTTAAGACCTGACGTAGATTTATTTCTTATCTGCGCCAACGCTTCAAAGTACAACCTAGAATTTATTGGTGTTGTTATTCGTGAATTGTATAAACGGAACTATTCACTTGAAAGCATATTGAAGAGAATAAAGCAAAAATCGCCATCTGCGGTTTAATGAATTAGTGCATAGAATACTTGCAAAACCAAAGCAGGAAAAAACTGAACGATGGATGATTATGATATTCTCTCTACTGTTAAAGGAGCCGTTTTAGATAGTTATTTATCGCGAGGTTGGTTTAGAACGGGCTGCATGATATACACAATAGACAGTACAACAATTGGCAAAAAGCAATACCCGGTATATTGGTTGAGGTATAACGTTAAGAAAGTAAAACTGAGCAGAAAAAATACAAAACTCATTTCAGAAAATAGCTTCTTTGAGATAAGTTGCCACGCGTTAGAATTAAGCGATGAAATTGAACAGCTATTTGAAAAATACAGAAGCGGTGTAAAGTTCAAACTCTCGGCTGGACTCGATACCATTTTGAGCGATGCAAGTTGTGCTACTTTTGAAAGCCGTCTAATGACGGTAAGAGACAAAGGACACCTTATAGCTGCTGGTATATTTGATGTCGGGACAAGCGCCATGGAAGACATAATAAACTTCTACGACCCTGCATATAAGCAGTATAGCCTGGGCAAGTTTCTTATGCTGCGGAAATATCAGTATTGTCTTGAAAACGGTTATGATTATTATTATCCCGGCTACTACCTGCCGGGTCACGATGTAATGAGCTATAAACTGTTTCTGGACAAAGCCGCTACCGAAGTATATTTACAGGACGGAGGCATTTGGATCAGCCATCGTCAATTTGAAACAATCGCAATTAAATTAAGCAGGTAAGGTCAGATAGTCATCTGATGAAAGATGTTCGATGATGGGACATATAGGACTATTTGGGCTACCAGTCACAGAGCTGAGAAAGGAAAACACAGAGGAAACTTCCTATATGAGGGCTAGCTTCAGTGGATGTACCTGATCTTCCATCGGTCCCCGCGGATGGACCTGATCTTTAGTCGGACACATAGGACTTTTCATATAAGGTCCAATGAAAAACAGAGAGGAATAAACCTATGTGAACGGTATTTTACCAGGGCTAGAGGAACTGATCTTCGATCGGTCAGAACAGATGGTCCTAGATCTTTAGTCGGACATATAGGACTATTCGCTAAGTCCTCTCTCTATTGTAGTCTATCATGCAGGAAAACCAAAATGAACAATAGCAACGGTTATCCGGAAAACGCACGGTAGTAACCAAATGAGGTTACATCAAGGTATCCGCCAGACGTTAAAATTTGGACTAGTTTTGGTCAATCCATGGCGATGCTATTTAGATAGCCACAGTTCATATTCTTGCTTAGAAATCATTTTCTGAAAAAACTAAACTTCTTCATATCTGCCGATATGAATGATGAGCACAAAAATAAAATAGCTCATTATTATTATGGCAGAATATTCACTAATTGAATGGACAAAACACACAGCAAATCTTTGGTGGGGATGTACCAAAGTACATGAAGGTTGTGACAACTGTTACGCGGAAGCAATCGCAAATAGATACGGTAACGGTGTATGGGGCAACAACAGCCCAAGGAAACAAATCAAGTCTTTCTTTTCAGACTTATTAAAGTATCAACGGGCCGCAAAAAAGGAGAACTCAATAGACCGAGTATTCGTAGGGTCTATGATGGATATTTTTGAAAAGCCAATGCCCGTGGTTGATAACAAAGGGAAGAGCTTGAGTATTAATACAGGGGATTTGAGAAAACAATTCTTTGAGAACATCAGCAAGGGTATGTACCCAAATCTTATGTTCCTACTACTTACTAAGCGACCAAGCAATATCAACAAATACATACCAGAAGCATGGAAGAAAACACCGCCTGTTAACGTAATGTTCGGCACTTCGCCGTGCGACCAGTTAACAGCGATGACCCTGATAGAGCAACTATTGCAAGTAAAGGGTAGCAAATTTCTGTCGGTAGAGCCACAGTTAAGCGAAATAACGTTATTGCCCTGGCTTCAATCCGGGCAAATTGACTGGGTGATACAAGGTGGCGAGAGTGGTCCAAACAAGCGAAAATTTGATCCGGACTGGGCAAGAAAGTTGAAAGCGGAATGCAAAGCAACGGGAACAGCTTATTTTTTTAAGCAGATTGATAAAGTAAAGCAAATTCCCAATGACCTCATGATACGGGAATACCCAAATCAGGTATTCAGTTGTGGTTTAAAGGCTGCTTGCGGTGGCTGTAAGAGAATTAAGCAACATGTCATTACGGGCTTTCAACTTTAGTCAAATGCTATTGGTTCTTTGTATTGCTTCCGATCTACCGCCAAAATCTAAATTTACAACCCCTATTTAAGATACCATATTTATTACATATTTTATATAAAATATGTGTAATTATTTGTTTGTTTAAAAAATTTGTTGTACATTTGTGTTATAAATGAAGTAGTTATAAATGCTAATATAATTACCTAATTAAACAATAGTAGTTTCTCCAATAGAATAAGTAATCAGCCTGATTACAAAAGTACCTGAAGGCAATCTACAATACTTAGTAGCGGAGTAAAAAATGAAAAACGTCTTTCGTGATGACTTCTATTGCGAAAAACGGAATAAACCACATAATCAAATATAAAGTCACAAATTATGAGTCAAACAGTTGAACAAATAAAGGCTCTTGAAGAGCGAAAGAATTTACAGGCAATTAATGAAGCTAAAAAAGCGCAGGCATCTGATGAATATGAAGTGCTTGAAATCAAAGAAATTATGAAAAACAGGAATTGGCAAGAATATGCTTGCTTGAAGGATTGTAAAAACGTACAAGGTGAAAATGAAATAAAAAAAGGTGAAATCATTTTAGTCGATTGTGATATAATTGATAAACATATTTTTCCCAAAGATTATGGCGGTTATTATGAATTAAAAGATAAGGGGTTTTATTTAGCGTATGAATGGGAAAATGATTTTGACTATTTTTTAGAAGCAGAACAGTATAAATTTTATCAGGAAGCTAGACAAGAGTAGATTCTTACGAGCAGTAAATATTGCAAGACCACGATGCCCATAGTCTTTGTCGCTAGACAAGGCGTTCTCAGTTTGTATCTCCTTTAAATTTCTCTGCAACCATTATGAATAGAGCGTTTTGAGCAAAAATATTTTTTATTTTTTTCGAACTTTTCATTTTCTGAAAATATAATAATTAAGAAAGTCAGAAGAATGATTTGAAATAAAAAAAACAAAACAATTAATGGAAGAAAAAAATGAATTAGTAATGACAACTGAAAACCCACAAAGATGGGTATGCAAGATATGCGGAGGTAAAGAAGTCCAAGTCTGTAAAATGGTTTGGGTTAATCCTAACACATACGATATTGAAGTAGAGGAAGCCGAATGGTTAGATACATACTGTGCTGACTGTGAGAAATATGCTGTAGTGATTACGGCGGAAGAATATAATAAGCAATAAAAAATAAGAGAAATATGAAAACAGAAAATGAAAAGATGGTATGCGCCTTGTGTGGCAGCGAAAATATTAATGAAGGACGACTACTAAGCGTCATGGTAAATTGTCAAACTATAATTGATGATTGCCATATGGGTTATTGCTGTGAAGTTTGTGGAGATGTTGTTGACATAATAACGGAAGAAGAGTATCAAACGAAACTAAAAATGAATAGTTAATCAAATCCCCCGCAACCTATAGCAGAGAATACCATGAAAAACCATTGAGATAGCGGCATAAAGGTCTCAGTAATGTCAATTGTGAGAGATTGGCATTACACTAAAATTACAATTAAGTATGAATAAAAACGACAAAGAAACGGTAGTAGCTATGGCTCCCGAAAACGAAATGAACAAAGATTATGAAATCAAAATTGAAGAAATGACTGATGGACAAATTCTAAATTATCTGATAGAAATAAGGAACCTTACTAAATTAGATAACCGGGTAGAAAGCCATAAAGACACAATAATCACTAACAAATGGGTATGTTGCAATTGCGGGAGTGACTCCATACAATATTCAACAAATGCATGGTTTGATTACAATACAGATGAATTTATAAATGCGTGTGATGATATTGGCAGAGAAATATGGTGTGGAGAATGCTCTGAATTTGTTCATATTATTGAGCATGATTGCTACAGTATTGCATTGCCTCTGCCATAATATACATCCGCTGGTGTCAGGTTGTTCAAAGATTCGTGGTAACACTGATGGTTGTAATAATGAACAAATTGTATCAACGCTTCTTCCAACTCTTCAAGGCAATAATAATTATCTAACTTGACCACATTTTTCATTGAACGATGGTAGCGTTCGATTTTCCCCTGTGTTTGAGGGTGTAACGGTCTGCCATGCACTGGGATGATATCCTCGCTTTTCAGGTACTTTTTAAGTTCAGAAGATACATAACAGGCTCCATTGTCAGACAACAGCTTTGGACGTTGTTTAGAGACCAGTTTAGCCTTTTTAATGGCGGTAGCAACAGTCTGCTTTACATCCTCAGCTTTCATGCTGCTACAAAGCTCCCAATGCACTATGAAGCGGCTGTAATCATCCAGTATGGTACTTAGGTAATACCACCCCCATCCGAGGATTTTAAAGTAGGTAAAATCTGTTTGCCATAACTGGTGCACAAAAGCTGGCTTATCACTGAACTCATCTGCTGCCGATAACAAAATGTGTGCTGGTGAAGTAATAAGCCCCTTGCCTTCAATATCCTGTAAACACTGGATTCTGACATAAATACCTGCTGCTCATCTGTAAGCTTGAATGCCAGTTCCCTCGATGATAGCTGCGGATGCTCCAAAGCCAGTTCTACTGCCAGATTCTTCCGTTCCTGGGGAATAGTATTCCATTGCTGCTTGCTACACCTCCCTGATGGTTGTAATCCATCTATACCCTCATTAGTATAGGCTTGATACCATTTGTAGAAAGTGCTTTTATTAATGCCTAATTCCCGTAAGGTTCTGTTTACCCCCAAGTCTGAGCCGTCAACCAGTCGGATGATTTCTTCCTTTTCTGATGCTGTCAATCGCATATACTTACCGTATTTTACACCTATTCCAGAATGAGTAAGCTTTTTTTACGATGTCATAGCGCAGCATTAGGTCTGCTACCATTTCCTTAAGTCGCTGGTTCTCTTTACGAAGATCTGTTACTTCATCACTGGCGGCTTCCCTGGTAGTATCACCAGCCAGTCGTTTTTTACCAGCCTCCATAAATTCCTTGTTCCACTTATAGAACATGGACTGGGTAATTGTGTACTTACGGCAGACCTCTGCTGTTGAAAGCTCCCCTCGTAGGGCTTCCATTACAATCATGATCTTCTGGTCAGAGGTAAATAACCTCCGTGTCTTTCTGCGGATGTCCTTGATGAAGTTTTCTGTGGACTGCTTTTTCTTTGATTCCATGTTTACATTTTTTGTTGGTTAACAATGGAAACACTATCTAAAGTTATGCTCTTTTTCAGTCCACTTTATGCTGACGATTTACACCTGGGTAACTACAAAGTTGCCATCCTTCTACCTGAAAATAGACCAAGCCTACCAGTCTTGCCCATCGTTAAGGGATTGGAAGAATAGTAATGACAAGTATAAGTAACCGGTGATTGTTAATGCCTGCCAGTGCTTAAAGTTAAAAAAGCTTTGCCCAGATGGGCTATAATATCTCCGGCTATCAGCGCTTCCTGCGAGTTTTGTTTTGCAGCTATATCCCCGGCAAGGCCGTGCAGGTAAACACCAAGCATTGCTGCATGATGCGGCTCATATTTTTGGCCGAGCAAGCCGGTGATGATACCGGTTAATACATCGCCTGCACCTGCGGTAGCCATACCTGCATTGCCGGTCAGGTTGTACCAGCATTCGCCTTCTGTAGTAATGATAGCCGTGTGATGGCCTTTTAAAACAATATTTATGTTGTAGCGCATGGCCTGTATACGGGCATGGTCTACCTGTATCAGCGTATTGGTGTTTTCGCCAAACAGGCGTGCAAATTCTTTAGGGTGAGGTGTGAGTATTGTTCCCTTTGGTAGTTTTGCCAGCAGGTCAGGCTGGCGGGCAATGATGTTGAGTGCGTCTGCATCAATTATCAACGGAGTTTTACATTCTTCGATAAATGCGGCAAATGCTGCTGCCGTTTTATCATCTGTGCCCATGCCGGGCCCTATGCCTACCGTCATCTTTTCCCATTCGTCTATCTGCTCAATTACCTTGTCACCATTGGTGCGGCACATCACTTCGGGCACAGCGGTTTGCATAATGTTGTACCCGCAGCCGGGTATCAATACCGTTACCAGGCCTGCGCCTGCGCGCAGTGCCGCATGTGCGCTAAGGGTGATAGCGCCCATTTTTCCGTAGCTGCCACCTATCATTAGCAAATGGCCATAGTCGCCCTTGTTAGAGAATTGGCTGCGTGGCTGGTAGATAGCTGTTATCTCATCTATACCTATAGTGTTGTATTGCGAATGAGTTGCTTTAATAAAGTTTTGGTCGAGGCCTATATCCAGTATATGCACATTGCCTGCGAATAGGCCGGCTTCGGGATGAAGGAAGCTTCGTTTCTGAAATTGGAAACTTAGTGTATCGTTGACCTTTAATATAGCTGCATCTGCATCGGGAATATTGTCGGCTGAAAGGCCGCTGGGCATATCTATGGCAATCTTCTTATTTGGTAGCTGATCTATGTTTTTGATAAAGCTGGCCAGCCAGCCTTGTACAGGCCTGTTGAGCCCTGTACCTAAAATGGCATCAATGATAACAATGTTTGGTGGAATGTCTGTAATAAAAGTATTGGGCAGCACTACCGTTACCAGTTCATTGTCTATGGCCTGTAACCGCTGCAGGTTCGATGCACAGTCGGCAGATAATTTTTCACTGAACTGTAATAGAAACGCCTTGACGCCAAAGCCGCGCTGATGCAGCAGGCGCGCAATAGCCAATCCGTCGCCACCGTTGTTGCCCGTGCCGCACAATATCACGAACAATGTTTCCTTTGGCAGGTTTTCCCTGATAAAGAAGGCGCATTTAGTAGCCGCGCGCTCCATCAATTCTGTTGAGCGGATGTTGGCTGCTTTGATCGTGTACTCATCACATGCCCGTACCTGGGCGGCAGTGAATATCTTCATTATGCCAAAATAGGTAAACTGACGCAAACTACCTTGAAATGTTTATTTTTCTTGTTTTTTTGGGGTCAAGTTTTGCATCTTAATAGAAGCACAAGTTTTTTGCCTCAATTTAATTCAACACATTAATTACGTCATCTAGGGGATCGTTAAAATGCCCTAAAACAGGGGTTTCCAGCGTGGTCTGCCGTAAATTTATAGCTATAACATTAATTGCTACAAAATGAAGGTAAAGTACATTAGATGGAGCACCTTGGGCCAGTCAGCAGCCCGTCAATTAATAGACCAAAGAAAGTATGACCTTATCCTGCAGGAGCAAATCAGTGGGTCAATAGCATTCGCAAAACGACCCAAAGGAGCAGAGCTATTGAGACTGATTGATACCGGGAAAGTAAAGGAGCTATCTGTCGAAGAATTCTCCCGCTTGGGTAGAAATGCTTTCGATACGCTTTCTACGCTAAATGTATGCGAACAACGTGCCGTAACAGTGCATATACTCAATATGAACTTGTCCAGTCATATAGACGGCAAAGCAAACCCAATCTTTAAGATGTTCAGCTACATTGTATCCGTCATAGCGGAACAAGAGAAAGAGCTTATTCGAGAGAGGACCGAAGCCGGAAAAGTAGCGGCACGTAACAATGGTGTGGTTTTCGGGAGAAAGCCCGGCAGCAATGAACGCAAGCTTGATTTTCTGAATAAAGAGAACAATAAGGCGATTCTAAAATACCTGATTAAAGGGGACAATACTATCCGTGAAATTGCCAAGTTAACAGATACCTCAACGGCAACAGTCAGTAAGGTTAAAAAAGTAGCAGTAGAAACTAAACAATTAAAAGCAGAAGGATAATGTTGAACCAATAAATATAACTTAGATTGAAACAACTTATATTAGCGGTTACTACAATAAGGTTATGAAAAGAAATTGGAGAGATTTTAAAGCATTGCATGCAAACCTTCCGGGAGCCAGAGATGCTTTTGAAGAGGCTTGTGAGTATCTATTTCGCAAAACATATTCAGGAAAGAATGTTCAACAAGTTGAGGTAAAGCGGGGCGATGGAGGTATTGATGTATACATCGGATTTTACAAATTTGAGCCAATTGAAATAATTCAATGTAAGTTTTTTCTTGATGAATTTGAAAATTCTCAAATCCAACAAATAGATAAGAGTTTTACTACGGCGATGACTTCGACGGAGTACAAAGTCAAAAAGTGGGTTTTGTGTATTCCCAAGGTCTTAACGCAAGAGGAAACAAAAAAATGGAGCAACTGGAAAAATAAACAGATAAAGAAATTTAAAGTTGAGGAGGAATTCATTCAATTAATTAATGGTAATGAATTAATAAGAAGAATGAAGGAGCAAAACATCTATAATGATGTCTTTATGATAAGTGAAGCTGCGAAAATTGATCAAATACTTAAAGCTGTTTCACCCGAAATCTATAAGGATTGCTTCTTTAGAGTAGAAACCAAAAATAGGCTTTCTGACCTGGAAGCTTTCTTTAATCAAAAAGGACTGCTTATAAACGAGTCGCTGAGAGAAGACATTTCAAAACTGTTCTTTGAATTAGGTTATAACGCTTTTGAGTATGGTAAAGCCACAAATTGCTTTGTTGAAATCAGCGAAAAAGAAATGCTTTTCCAAGAAGATGGAGTTACATTTGATTACATAAATGCGAAAGGCGTAAAGAAAAGAGCTGGGCTGAATTTTCTCGACATATTAATTCGAAAATACTCATCGATTTGTGATATTACTTTTGAATCGGCTGATGATGAGTCAAAGTTTAACAAAATACGGCTAAAGTTCAAACAAAAGATTAGCCATACAAATATTGGAAATCCGTGCTATCATTTTGTATTCGGATCTATATATAAAAGAGCCTACATTGAATCCTTGACATTTGAGATCTGCAAAGAATGTGATCGTATTATTTTTGATTTAACAGGTGCGACAGTTGTTCCAAGCTCTATGACTTATTTCATAGAGTATATCCATCGTTTAACGAAATCATTCGATTGTAAATTGATTATTAGGTTTAGACCATTAGATTCGGTAAAAGAAGTTACCAAACTAATTCTGGAAGAATATTATCCTGCTTTGCTTGAAAGAATATCAGTCGAATAAAAAGCATAATTGCTATCCATTTCTTTTCCAATATAGCATTGTCTGATGCTAAGATCAGGAGATATAGCTTCAGGGTTAATTATAGCACGTTTTTATCGTTTAAATATTCTGAGACAGATGCCTCAGTTGCAGAGCAGGGACAATTTTTTTAGTAATTTGGTCGTTAAATTCAAGGCGAAAACGAGAAAATGACACCTTTTCTAAAAACAACTTATAAAAATTTAAGTAAAGAAGAATTGGTTAGGTTGAAGAAATTCTTATGCTTACCAATGGAAGACCTAAAAAAAATAAAGCCTGTTTGGGTAGTAGAAGAAAATAAAAATGAAGCATACTTTGGTCCTTTTGACGAGTACGAGATTGAATATATTTCACCAAAATTACTTATTGACAATGCCAACCTGCTGAATTTGCCCACTGATAAATTATTCAATAATGACATTGACGACTTCAGGTATATTACAACATTGGAAAGATGGCAAGAAAAACGAAGTGTTGACCCTCCAAGAATCAGTATAAATAATAGTTTAGAAAAAGCCATTGAATTTGGAGATGGCAGGCATAGAGCAATTTTAGGATATATTTTTGAAGAACAAAGTATTCCAATTTTGGTTCACAAAAGTCAAATTGATGAGTATAAATTATTTATTTCCAATAATTTGTAATTGTGCTAGTTCAACTGATTTAATCACCATCCAAGAAAGTTCTTTATTTCCCAAAACCTCAAGTTCGATGACAGTAAATAAGGCTTCAATTTACTGTCAATCGTGGTCATCAAATCCTCAACATTACCAAACTCAGTGGGCATTAAATCTATCCTATTAAGCGCCTCACTTATTGACGACATGCATTCTATCTGTAGACCTTCCGGGCTTATATATATCCCACAGTATTTACTTTCACAAACATTACAATCGGTATGCGAATAGTTGTTCCTCAGAGGTTGATGGGTCTCTTCATCCCAGACAGGTTGAAGTGTGATATTATAATTGTCTTTTAAATGGCTAACCATCTTTTTTATGGTATTGTTACTAAATTTTCTCATTGCGATTTTCTCTTTTATTCTTATATCAACATAATCAATAAAGGTTTAGAACGCTGCGCTCCTGGTGTCGCTCGCTTGATGTAAAATATTTTACGAGGGCAAACAAAATATTAATATATAGTATAATGATTAAAAGTCAGGAAGGTCTTAATCGGGTTCAAGCCTTGTTGCATACTTAGATGCAATGAATGAAATAACCGGTATCGTAGATTAGAGTCCACAGATTGATTAATAACTTGCTGTGGAAAAATATGGGTGAGTCACCAGTGCCGCAATGTTCCAAACCTAACAACGGCGACCGACAAAATAAGTAAAAAAACTCACTGCCCGCAGGGATAGGGGATCATATCTTTTGATGCATAGTGTATTTGATAAGGAAATAAAGAATACACACTCTGGTAAGTAAAGAATGTAAAACTAAATGACTGCTGCAAAGCGGTTTCAATTTTGAAATTCTTTACTTGTTGGGGATAGAGGTTCTGTATCTAGACCACCAGTCATCTGTAACCCCATTAATAGAAAACCCCGCCCCAATCTTAATATATACATATTCCGCTATCTAATACATGATCTTCGTCAGTTTTCTTATCAATGGCACGATTATGTAGCAGTAGTGAGCAATAGTTTATACTTATCCAGATAAACAAAAATAGCAGCCTTCACAAGCTATTCTTAGCATCGGTTACAGTTATTTACGGCTATTTTTATTTACTATGATACTATATATCAAAAACATGGTCAGTTTGCGTTGCAAAATGATGGTAGCGGAAGAGTTGATGAAAATGGGGATATGGTATACAGACATAGATCTTGGTATTGTTGAAATTCCAGAAGATATAACATGCAATCAGCGGGAATTGCTGAGAGCAATCCTGCTCAGATTAGGGTTGGAATTGCTTGACGATAAAAAAAGCATCCTGATTGAAAAAATTAAAAACCTTATTGTTGTAATGATTCATTATTCAGATGAATTACCGGAGGTTAAATTTTCCGATTATATCAGTAAGCAAATCGGGTATGATTATACCTATTTAGCAAATATATTTTCCGAGGTAAAGCACATTTCAATAAGGCAATACATCATCAATCATAAAATTGAAATGGTAAAAGAGTTGCTTTTATACAACGAACTTAACCTTACTGAAATATCCTATAAAATGCACTACAGCAGCGTAGCGCATTTATCTAACCAATTTAAGAAAATAACTCACGTTTCTCCTTCCGTTTATAAACAGCAGAGCCATAAAAGAACCGTTATGCTTGAAGATGTGTGAAGGATGGTACTTGCTACCTAAAGGATACCCACAAAAAAAATTACTACTAACAGGCTAAACACTCAATCAAAATGAAAAA
>Ga0302185_10000838_pt1 | contig 22737 bp, 14 predicted proteins | sample II_Bog_E1_1_FD_200231 | JGI IMG/M metagenome (GOLD analysis project Ga0302185, IMG submission 200231) | Peat permafrost microbial communities from Stordalen Mire near Abisko, Sweden - II_Bog_E1_2 | ecosystem: Environmental > Terrestrial > Soil > Wetlands > Peat | place: Sweden: Abisko... | reverse complement strand
CATCATGTACAATTACAATTGACTAGCTATCCTCTACTTTTAGAAAAACCTTCTTTCGAAACATCAAAAATGAAGATGACCTATTAATTAAGAATGCATTATTTTCAGAGCATATCAGAGGATTCAAGGAATCTTATTCGAAGATCATCATTCTCCAAAAGGGCCAACTAGAGGAGATACTTACTATTCTACTCCTTCATGGTAGAGTCTATTCAAGGCCAATTTCGAGGAGCGCCCCCACCTGTTTGCTTGAGAAAAATATTAGTCATTGAACCCAACTCCATATCTCGAAAAAATCAATTTTAAAAGATAGAAAAGGAATCATAAAATAATTGCTCAATGCTAGGAGGGAATCGGATCTTCAATGGTGAAACAGACACGAATTAAGGATTTCAGCCAAAGAAAATATTGACTCAAATACTCAATGACGCTAACGTGCAGCCATTGGCAGGATGCAAAGACATGAACTGATGAAACTCTTATTTTAATTTAATTTGACTTCGAAAACTATCAAAATTCGAAATGTAATTGAGTCATCTGAGCAGGTGCTTAACAGATTGAGTTCTTGTTTTTGCAATTTAAAAGCTTTATACTAATTTTCAGCACAAATAATTGTTAAACTCTTCTCAAGATCATCATCATCTTCACAATTAATCGCCAAATTACTTCATTGCTGATTTCATCAGATATAAAATATCTTTTCATTGAATCAGAAACCATCTTATCTTATCTCACTCATTAAGAGTTGCAGTGACTAATCTAAAGCATCCTCTTCCCAGCAAGATTGACGATTTGGCCAATGATCTACGCAATCATCAATTAATTTGCTTCCTAACTAGTTCTGAGCGAAAAAATAAGCACCAATACGTGCAGATCATCAAATCTTACTCTAAGTATAGTGGGTATCATTAGAAAAAAGAAGATGAGCTGCTGAATTTTAGTAAGTTAAGTGGACAGTTGAGGCAGACCTATATTAGTAAGTTTGGTTAACTTCCTTTTCGCACCATTTACTATATACGAAAGCAAAAAAATAAATAACTCATCCCTCTTGATAAATATTTTAAAAAAGCACCTTTATCATATCACCTTTGTATAAGAGGCACATATTCATGGCTTCCCATTTATGATATTATATTCAAAGAGTCAATCCTATTATATTTCAAAGAGTCTGTAAGTGATCGGGATTCATAGTGATTCATATTGATTAATAATATCTTCAATTATTATATAAATATGGAGGAAGGAAAGATGCAGGAACAACTCAAGAAGTTCAACTTCTTTGTCCCAGAGCCAGTCAACGAACAGGTTGCTGACCCCAAAAGCCACCCCATACGACTCACAGATTTGAGGGTCACTGACATTGTTCAGGTCAAATCTAAGTAAAATATTCGTCATGCAGAATTCTATTGCTCGAGGAAGAGAAAAATAGAGTATTAGTCTTCTCGAGAGGAATTGAAGCGGAATGGGTACCCAATACGGAAGCGACCTGGAAGATATCTGCCACTTCTCTAAGCTTTAACGAAGTCATAGTGACTTATGGCGAGGATGCAGACGTACAGTCGAAGTCGATATATATCAAACTATGGACTATCGATGATGGCATTCTCAACTGGCAAGCCCTCAGTACTTTTGATGCGATGCAGAACCTCGTAAATTGATTCTGATCGGCAAGCTAGGTTAACCATAGAACCTACTGTCTTGTCTACATTTGCTGAATGACTGCACAGCGTTAGTGGTGGGAACTAAGCGAGGCGGTCTAACAGTCTATGAGTCAAAGAATTTGCTAGACAATGACTCGAAGCAATCAAACAAAGTATTGGATAAAAAAGAGGTCAAACTCGTAAAGTTAACAAAGCGAATGAACGAGACCGATATATACTTCACCAATGAGGAGAGCTTTTTCTGGTTTGAGAATATGAGCGAAAAGAAGAGGATTGTTCAAAACGAAGTTGAACTCATGGAGGTTGGTAAGTCTGGCAACCTCCTTCTGTGCTTCAAGGGCGACAACAAGACTGTCTACTAATATCGTGCAGGTAAGGAAGTGCGCTCACATCCTATTGATGGTCAGAAGAAGGTATTTCTTTCTGATTCAGATCATAAAAGAGTTTAGAAACAACTATCTCGTGGTTGTTACATTCTAACGAAAGAATTAGAAAAATGAGAAGTCATCAGACAAATATTTTGTCCAAATTTTGGACACCCTCAATCAGTACATTGCCTTCTTCGAAGCCTATAGTCGCGTTTAGGCCGTTCTTACAAATGATCAAGCGGTGTCGCTAGTTGTACTAAACCAGAAAAGTGAACGAACAATACTAGCTTTGACTGAGAAGGATAACTCTTTTAAGATTGAAACTTTTTTTAAGCGATCTTTCTATAACTAGGCTTGGCGCTTCGCAAAGAATCAAAGTTGCCAATAATCTCTTCTCGCCTAAATATCGAGGCTGCATGGAGACTTGCTTTATTCTAAGGCAGATTTTGCAGGAGCCATTAAGCAGTACATCCTAACGTTGGGTTTTGTGGAGCCTTCCTATGTTATCCGTAAATTTTTGGACGTGTCTCAGATTGATTTTCTGATTGAGTACTTGCAGAAAATTCATGAAAAAAAGTTGGCCAAAAAGTAGCACACAGCTCTTCTGCTGAACTGCTACGTTAAAAAGCAAAAGATATAAAATCTCAGTCATTTTCTTTCTGAAAGTTCACTGTAGAGCGACCTCTTTGATATATAAACAGCCATTAAGGTCTGTAAGGATCTAACTCACTATGACTAGGCCATGAAACTGGCATAACAGAAAAACAAGTACTAGTTATATCTCAAGATTCTCATTTAAAACAAAAAAGACTACTAACGAGCTTTATAGTACATCCGCACCAGAGTACCACTCTAAGAGAAGGAAAAGTATGTTATCGAATTTGGACAATAATTCATGAAATTTTTATCGAAGAAAACCATTGAACTCATTAAGTTACTTATTCGTGCCCACTCCATCAGTCAGATTGTTAGAGGTAAAGAGAGAGATTACGTCCTTAATTTAGAAGAGAAAAATGTCTTCGAACGCCTCAATTATAGTACTGAAGAGCTTTAGAATCTAACTGTCATTACTTTTAAAAAGCCTGACGAGTTCTTCCGTCTGTTTTTAGTCAATAACGAGTAACTTTAGAACTTTTTACTGTACTTAATCCGTGATGTTCCTAAATTGCCTCATGAGCAAATAGTGTTTCATCGACTAATCGAGTTCTACCTTGAGATGATGAAGGAGCATCCTTCTCAGAGAGAGGAGTATAGCGGTAAGATTCTCTAACAGTTGCAAAATACAAGCAAAAAGCCTGATAATAATGTGCTTCTGTCACTGTTCAAGATGTATGACTTCGATGAGGGTATCGTCACTCTATGCCGTCAGCTAAATATGCGCGAGGACTTGCTTAATTTTTATATTTCTCGCAATCGTGACGAAGACATTATTCAACTTTGTAAAGAGCATGGCGTTGATGAAGTCAATCTATGGATTCACGCTCTCAAGTATTTTGTCAAGCCATAGCTGCGCAAAGTCAATTATATTCCCGAGATCCTAACAGAGTTGAGCAAGATTCCAAATCTGTCGCCACTGCCTGTTCTTAATATTCTGGCCAAAAGCAAGAGTGTATAATATCAACACATAAAAAGTTTCTTCCTCTAAAAGTACATATGAAGTTATTAAGACTCAAAGAAGATCGCTTTAACATCGAAAAGGATCGTGAAGTGGTGAAGAAAAATATGAGAAAGGCAGAGTAAAGTCGAACAGAGTTTAAAAAGCTGAAGACTACGGCAAAGCCCTTCCTAAGCCATAACTGCTCGCATTGTCAAAATGGAATCACCTTCCCCTCTATTTACTTTATGTGTGGCCACTCTTTCCATTAAAATTGTCTTGGTGGAGAACGAGAATGCAGCAAATGCCGGTTTGATATGCGAAACATTATGGAACGCAAAGATCGCTATGCGGAGGAAGTACAGGATCAAACTAAACTGTTTGAAACTTTAAAAGAGCGCAAAGAGAGTGGATTTGAAGTAATCAGCGAATTTTTGGGAAAGGGGCTTTTCGTCAATCGATGATTTAAAATTCAATATGTATTAAAGGTTTGTAAATGACATATACATGGATCATTTGCGCACGGGGTCAAAGTAGCGATGCTATAAAGCCTAGCGGGGTAGAATTCGTTCTGAGTGGTCGTAGATGAGCATCTTGGACAATAAATCCAATGCGTCTTCACTACAGAGCGATTGCGTTTATGGTTTAATGAACCGACTCCACGGTTTAGTAGGAATTCTACTTTATATAAATATCTACTTTCCAAAGAGTTTCATGAACTCATCATCAAGTTTAAGATGATATTTTCTAAGGTACTTGAGGAGACCATCAGTACCGAGCACTTGGGCAATCTTAACCAGCTGATCTCGGTTGCTTTCGCCCATGAAAAAGGGTTATTTCTTAAAGATCATGGAAGCGAACATGGCTCCGGTTGACCAAATATCGAGAGAGTAGTCATAATAGTTGTAATCAACAAGTAGTTCTGGTCCTTTGAAATATCTTGAAGCCACTCTAACGTTGTAGTCTTGACCTTGATGATAAAATTCAGCTAGTCCCCAGTCAATCAGTTTTAGTAAACGCTTACCTGGATTTACGATGATATTCTGCGGCTTAACATCTCGATGCATGATTCCTCGGCTATGACAGAAGTCCAATGCCTACCTCAGCTGATGCTTACCTTAAGCAGTTCAAATAGATAGTAGCGAACATCAGAGTCACTCATATTTGGAATGAGAGATCGGAAGTCGACATTGTCGAGGTGATCAAAAATCTATCTTAAAAAATAAATACCAGAGAGATAGTTTTGGAGGCGGGATCACGGACCACATCGTGGATTTCGATAATACCTGAATGTCCCGTCAATGCTTTGAGGATTTTGATTTCACGCTTGATTTTGCTCTTCTTAACGGGTTTAAGTGCCTTGATAACGATTTGCTGATCCAAATCAACAGTGATACCCGTATATACTTCCGAGTACTTACCTTTGCCGATTTTGGCAATGATCTCGTAACGGTTGATGTCGCTGAATGTAAACTAGAGTACCCGTATTCTATCTCATATGTCTCATAGTTATAGTACTCCTCCCCCATCTGCTTATTAACATCTGCATAGTATCGAGGTTTAGTTAATGGCTGCATTAAGATTATAAATAAAAGCAGTACTCAACATGATCATCCATACATTGATATGTTCAGTTTTAATTTGGATTCATGGATCTGTTATTATAGATATGTTCTTGCAATATTCTAATAGTTAATATAATAGATGAATGTCACACACAATCTACTGCCGGAGTGCAGCAAAATATTCTAGAGACTCTTCGTGTTTGTGGATACCAAGGATGTTGCACTCAACTCACGACTGCAATTAGTTGTTAATCCCGAAATAATAAAGATACTGATCAAGCAGGTTTAAAATTAGTCATTAGTTGCTAAAGTACACCTTTAATCATGCAGGTGAACTTGCTCAGAGAGATCAGCCGTATTTTCGCAGCTAACTCCTTTAATTCATAAATTTTAGCTAAACGAGATCGATAAATAATGGAGTTCAATCATTCTATTCTGGAGTCACTCATTAACTTTGTCTTTACTATTGCATTGGAGTGTGGAAATCCTCGACAGTGTAAACAAAATAATTCAGACGAGAAGTAGCATGTTCCGAGATAAAGGATGAAAATGAAGGAGCTGGCTGATTTGATAACACCTTTTTTCACGAACTACCCTGCCAACCCCAAAATCATTAAAAATATTCTTTCTGCAGTGGCAAAAGACTTTTACAGCGAGCGAGTCAGTCACTCTTTGCTGTAGATATCCCTTCAATTGCTTCAAAATTTAATCAAACAGCAAGGATTAGCATAAAATTTGCCCAACAGCCATTTCTTACTATATGGCGAAGAGACTGGTATAAAAATGCTCAGCAAGAATGTGAAATGGCCCTTCTCTAAGGGATTTCATCTTTACATAAAATTTATGGTGCAGGATTTTCAGAATTAAAATATGACACTCTTCATTATAGCTGTGGAACAAGATGACTTTATCTTGTTTGTCACTCCTGAAGGAGAACTCAAAGTCAAGGTATTTGCTGCCGCATAACCTCTCACCATCGCCTCTCTCACCAAAGGATCGTGGCTTACTCTTTCTTTAAGTTATACTCTCAAAAACAAATTGCTGAGAAATTTTTATGAATTATTATGTACAATTGATGGAGAAATACACGAACGCAGGGATCTACCAGTTCCAACTATCAGTATGGGAGATGAGATCGTAGAGTTGGCTGTGGGGCATAGTTTCTATGGCAAATTGCATACAGTCATATTATCGAGGACAGAACTTACTCTTTGGAATAAGCTTGTGATGAATAGTTGGAGCGATGTAGAAACTTTCCTAATTGTAAATAAGAAGCAGTTGCGCGATCTATTCCTTGTTTATCATCCTCTATTGATGACCAGTCAAAACCAAAAGGAGATGGCTTACGACATCAGCAGTTTAAATCACGGTGAGCTTTATGAGAATAGTGGGGTGCAAGTCAACCAGTTTCTGTCAGTTGATGTCAACTATTATGGAGGATTATACACATACTTACCATTTTTGCATCTACTGAAATTCTATTAGCAATCGCAATACCCGCATGCTCTTACCCATACCCTCCAACTATTTCTTCTTTTTTTCTAAAAGGGTTTCACAAATGTGGAGGTATAGGCCATCCATTGTCAATTTTTCAGCATTGCCAGCCAGCTCATCAATTAAATCAGTCCGTCTTTCTTAACCAGAGAGGGCATACAAATAATTAAACAAATTAATGCCACAATCAGCGATATTCTGCTTAGAAAAGAATTGTTTGTGTTTTTCCTGTGGAAAATAAACATCCGAAGGATCGATGATATACAAATAGTTTAAGGAATTCTTGAGATTATTGAGGAATATTATGTCAAGTCATTTGTGTGGAGTTATGGAGTAGTCCCGGTGGAGGCTCTCTTTCACTATCTGATCGATCATCTTTAAACTGAGAATTGCAATTAGTGCTGTTTGTACCACTACTCACAATGCATGCCACCAGAAGCGGTAGTCAATTCTAACAAATTCCAAAACAATTACGTGCTTAAAACAAGTACACTCAAGAGAATTCTGAAACTGGTGTTCACCAATCTGGCCAATTATGAATCTGCGCTACCACTCAATACTAAGATGATGTAAATTTTATTTCAACAGTACTCACCATGTTTAAAGTTGCTGTTACTGCAATCATTAAATGAGGGAGTAAAAATTAAAGCCAGTTTCTATATTCAGGAGTGCAACTTGTTAAATTACCTATATCTTTATCTTAAAGATGCACACCTTCCCGAAGAAATTGCTATTGTCTCAGAGATACTCCTCAACTGCCAGGAACAAGACTAAGATAACAAACTATTGGAGAATAACATCATTCATCGCCTTGCTGATACACTTGATAGACTCTATACAAAAAAATGCGAAGAAGGCCGCTCTAGATGTCGATCTGACAGGCTACAAGGAGTGCATGGAGTCCGCCTCATCACCGAACGTCGAAACTATTCTTAGACCAAACAAAATTGCGGAAGATGTTATAGCAAGTCTTAACATATTCATTAGATTGGCAAATCGATAGAAATTAACAAACATCTGTACTAATCAATGATGAAACTTTGCTTTTTCTATGATCCAGGAGAAGAAGAGTATTTGTTAAAACATGACGATTACATATCAGTGCTGCAGCCATATTTTAAGCTGTGCTGTCTATAGTTTCGCAAGAATATCATAAATATGGTCCGCAACACTGTAATCCTTGCATCTGCAGGCAAGTCAATTATGGTCAATCTAACCAGTTTTGACAAACTCTACAAACTGCTGCTGACTTAATTTGTTCTCAAATAACTTGAACCCAATGGGCCTGATTATTTTCCTACTGAAACTACTAACTACATTATCCGCAACGTATACTTCATCGTGGACTATATGGTAATGGGCATGCGTAATGATTGGATACATCTCTATATCTATCTGCTTCGTCTTATTGGACTACTGGAAGAGGCTAGGAAATAAATAAAGCAAAAGACTGATCGAACGGTTGAAGATATAGAGTTTGCAGTCAGACTGTCCATGCGGAAGTTTGTCTTGAGAGTGGTGAAGTTGGCGGAGAAAAATGTTCATAACTTACCAAACCTTGTTTTTTTGGTCTATTTGACTGTATTTAGCAATACTCATGAAAATGAGACAGGTACTATCTTTCGATACTTCCGCACTTTGGAGAAGTATCTCTTCGAAGGCCGTTATCATCTGCTCAGTAGCGAAGCTATTGACCCTAAAGAACAACCAACTTTTATCGACTCGAAGCTTATTCTCTAAACAGTTAACAGTTTTAAAATTTGCAATATCGACATCGCAGGTACACCCCGAATCAAGATCACCAATTTTATCTAAGCCTATTTTGATATTGAATATACCAATGAGGATACTGAGATGTACAAAAGTAGACTTATTTATCTCATTACTGCAGAGTTCAAACCCATCCGAGGAACTGATCACTCCAGTTTAAAGGATTTTATTTCTGGATTTTTAGGCAACACCAACGTGTAAGATGTATCCATAGGATAGACTATCAGTATTATGCTATGTCTTTGTATTTAATCAGCAATAAGTACTCAAAACTAAACATTACTGAAGGAGTCTACTAAAATGTTGTAATCATTTTTCCTGTCCTTTTTGCTGCTTTGTAGTCGGGATGGTCTCAAGAGAGAATGTCATAATTAGCGTAACAGTGAGCTACCGCGAATAATTTCGTATAACATTCTTCATTTTCTCTTTGAAATGCTAACAAGCTAGTGCCAAGGAATATACTTGTAGATTATAGAAGATACACTCTACAACATTTTTTGCTTTATGGGACTGCTAATTACCTGTCTCTATGATAAGCTCGGCCATCCTTAAAATTTTGAAAAAGGATTAGAGTTGGCCAACATCCTAAAGAATGTTGAGTAGTACAATTTCTTCTCTTTCTAGCTAATGCAGCCTGTTTTACCGCTTAAAGACATGATTCAAATTCCAAATGCTGACAAAAAAAAGGTGATCCGTTTAATTCATCACTAAAAAGTATTGTAGCGATTTCGCAAAAAATGTGCCTTGAGTATTGAAAGAAAGATCGAGCAGGCTACTAATATCCATAAGCACAACGTCATCACCATTAAACACTAAATCTAAGCCTATTTTACAAGTTACAATAACTTCAACATTCATAGTGTGCTTGCCAACTATCTTATCAATTAGGCAGACTTTTAAAAGACTTTTATACTCGAATATTTGAGGGATAATAATTTGGAGTACAGACGAACGCAAAGAATATGGCGAAAAATATGGAAAAGACTTCGACTTTATCACTATTTTTGGGCTGTTTCTATGAACCAGAGGGAGCAGTTTGATCTTCCCTTTAAAAAAAATTGTCTACAAGCCTACCGACATAAATTCAGCAAATTTGTGGATGAGAATGGAGTAAGGCCGATTCTGGAGGTGTAGCCGGTGTAGCCGTGGCATGTAAAGAAAGTGCTGATGTAAAAATAGTTCGAGTACCGTTCTTCGAATTACTTGTATCATTTGCACCAATAAATATAGCAAAAGAAGAAATAAAAATCGCTGCTGTAAAAGCTGATCCACATAAAGACTTCAGATAATACGATAGTATTTTACGTGGATTGGATCAAAAACAATTCCAAACGTAAGGGGTACCTCTCCATCGAAAATTAAAAACTTAAGTAATTGCTCAGTCATGCAGATTCAAGTATTTGTCCACCTTCCAAAAAGATTCCCATCTTTAATTCACATCTTTCATATTGGCTGAGCATAAACCTATCGAAAAATACTGGCCCTTAATCGAAATAACTGATATCATCTAAAGGCGTTATCTCACCAAGAAGCAATGCCTCCTCATCGAGTTCGAGGATACCACCAGTCTCATTTTCAATTTCATCAATGATGACAAAGACGATTTCCTTAAACTTATCGAAGCCAAACAAGCTGAAAAGAGTGAAAAGTTGTCATTGATGAGACTAAACCACATCGCCTTCTATACTAATCGTTTTGTTTACAGTAATGTCTATCTTGCGATTGACGAAGCCACTTCGCAGTGGAAGCAGCATAAGATAAGTAACTTTCACTATCTGATGCTTATCAATAAATATTCCGGCCGAAGTTATCTTGATCCAGCTAATTATCCTGTATTTCCTTGGATCATTGCGAGTTATGATTTTAAGCAGTATCTTAATCGAGATTTAACTAAAACTATTGGAGCTTTGGTATGTTATTTTTCATGTAGGGCTCCGAACAAAGAATTGGATTCTTTAAATCCAAACTATTGGCATTTGATCCCTTCGATCCTGTTCCACCATATCAATTTGGCACACACTACAGCTCTCCAGGGGTAGTTTTCAGCTTTCTTATTAGGTTGCACCCTTATACTGAGGCTAGTCGCACCTTGCAAGGTGGGAAATTTGATCTCAGCGATCGCCTCTTCAACTCAATAAAGGTATGTTGGCAAAGTGTAATATCCGAGGTGTCTGATGTGAGGGAACTCATTCCTGAATTCTTTTATCTCCCATAATTTTTGCTGAACATAGAACAATATAATCTTGGTCTGACTCAGCAGAAAGAGAGGGTGCATAATGTAATTCTTCCAATCTGGAGTAGCAATGCTTACGACTACATTGTGACAAACAGGCGCGAGTTGGAGTCTGAGTATGTGAGTGATCACTTGAACAACTGGATTGATTTAATATTCGGCTATAAGCAAAAGGGAAAACTGGCTGAATAGAATCTTAATCTTTTTTATTACCTTACTTACGAGAACAGCATAGAGCTGGCAGACATCGAAGATCCCCAAACAAAGATTAGTAAAGAAGCACAGATCATGCATTTTGGACAAACTCCCTCCCAAATTTTTAGCAGACCCCATATTACCAGAAATAAACTACCAAAACGGAGATGTTTCGGATACAAAAAGGTGACCATATTGCTGTGCCTCGAAAGCAACAGAATGGTGAGTTTGCTAAGGCAGCAGGGCAACCGCTTAGTCTTTTTCCACGATTATAGTGTACTCATATATCAAGAACATAACACTTATTCACTTGAGCATGAGGTACGACTGCTCCGCAATAATAGCAGAGAAAATATCTATTTTACCGAAGAACTCGATTTTAGTCAAAGAGTTCATCTTTTTGCAGGACAAAAGTTCATACTTATCGCCTCCTATGTAAACGGTGATCTCATCATATACTCCCTTCCATAAGGTAAAAAAATTGAGGAAAAAAAGGGGACTCCCAAAAACTGTATTTTTGTGAATCAACGTGAAAATCTAATTTTTTGTGGTTGTAAAAATGGTTTGCTTGAAATATTCGAGATCGTATACGGCGAGAAGGATACCGTAACTCTAATAAAGATTGCGGCTGAATATTATATGGCTCCCGTGACTTCAATAACCGAAGGCGGTAATTTTTATGGTGTGACCAGTGGAAATATGGTTGTGGTGATAAAGATAAGCCGATCACTGACCTATGTTTACGACAAGACCAAGATGAAAGGTATCAAGATGATTCGTTCTATTGAATCAAACAAAAAGATTGATGGCTGTCTTCTCTGCTGCGAGCCACTCTTTTGTATTGTGTTCTATAATGCTCTCGAACTGTACAGCTATAGTGTAAATGGACAGTTGCTCAAAGTTAAGCAAATTGAAATGATCCTACCCCCTCACAAATTAAAAGATGATAATTTCAATGAGTACATTGCTGTAATTGAGGATAAGAAACTTGTCATATACTCCATACCTTTCCTTGAACCTATCAGAGTCATCTCTTTGCCGAATAAAATGTTTAAAGAGATGAAATTCCTTGATAGAAAATGCTACCTAATTACGAATTTCGGCGAGGTCATCTGCTTAACGGAATCATAACTAGAATAGGATCAGTAATGAACACAAGGATTGATTATAGTCTTATTGCTTTTGTTAATTAAAATAAGTTATATAATGCCACCCAAAAGCAAGAAGGAGCAGGAGGAGGAAGCCAAGAGGCTCGAAGAGGAGCAGAAACGAAAGGAATAAGAAGAAGCCAGATTGGCTTTGGAACGCAAAAAATATGCGAACGAAACCATTTCGACCGGATTAATATTACCCGCCTCCGCACAGCTCATTCTCGATGTCAATACGCAACCTTCGACCCATATCATTTAAAAATTACAATAAAATCTAATTGCTACATATCCTAACCTGTAGAGCGCCCATGAACTTCTCAAGCTCATTACTAAGGAGTTGCTCCATTACGTTGTGGAAACACTGAGTTTATTCAAACTTACAAATGTGAAGGGAATTTAAAAAAACGAATAGCAACTGCTAAAAGCTAGAGTATTAGTAGGAATTTGTGCAAGACTGATGCTTCATGAGCATTAGATTTTATCTGGTCAAGGCAAATCAAAGGCCAATGATGAGCAGCTATTTAAGGAGTTAATATCCCTTCATGTGCAGAGAGGAGAAGGCAAACTAAAGTTATATAATATGGAGGAGGTTCAAACTGTATTGGCTACAGTCAGGAATGGCTATTTTAACCACTTTACACTATTATTCAACTTTAACAAATTCAAAAAAAGGCAAGACGTTGAGGAATCCTATGCATTTTTAAGCGCCCCTACAATTTTCTAAAATAGAAAAGATACTGCATTCCTTGATTTAAGCCAAAATAAATAAGCAGTCAATAATCCATGATTTATATCCATTCATTGATAATATAAGTATTAGCTGTTATTCAACTTAATTTAGTAATTGACAGATTCTAAATACAATAATAATAATAATTATTTTTAAACCAATTTGTCATTTTCAGCTGATTGGTCATTCGACAACCAATCAATTAATAATAAAAGTAATGTGATTTGATGTGACAAACTAATCAATACTTTTCTGTACGCTTACTCAGGATTGCTTTAAGTTTCTCATTTATAGCCGAATTAAGCTTGCGATTGTAAGTTTTCTCTTCCTTATCCCCCTCTTCCTCAGAATCATATCCAGCGTTCACCTTCTGACTGAACCACTGCTCATGCTGGTTGTTCATCTCTTCTAAACGAGTGAATAAAGTCTAGCAAATTTTCTGCATTTCGCTTTGTTTCTTTTGGACAAAGACTAGATATCCTTCCCGTGTGATTGATCCTTGCAGAATTTTCTCATTTATTAATTTGCATATGAGCTTGCCAATGGCTTTTTCCTCGAGGCTGAATTTCTTAGCCAATCCGGCAAGGGAAATAGACTTGAAGCATTTTCTATTACCAATTAAGTAACACTTGAGTGATTCTACATTAAAAAAATCGTACGTTCCTTGACAACTCGGAGGAGATTAGACTTGGTAGTATCGGCATCGTACATACCGCTCCAAATGTTGAGCTGAGCTAGCTTGTCGTAGCATTCATTCCAGTTGCCAGTTTTGAGGTGCAGACTGGCAGCAAAGATAAGGTCTCGATTATTGAGCGATTCCTCTATAAAGTACTAAATCATGAAATATATACAGTGCGCTCGAATTCATAGTAAAATCTTTTGAATGTCTTAGAAGTTATTCTACCACCCTCAGTTAGTGTGTAAGGGATTTCCAAGAGCATAGCGGCAACCAGCTCAATAGTTTCGATTAGTTAAACATTGAGGTGGAGATATGCGGGAAGTACTTTGTTCTTGGGGATATCCTTCTAATGACGAGAGAATCCTTGAGCCAGATACTCCTTAAGTACGTCCTTTGTATTTTATTTCATGCGGGCCACGCTACACATCTCATAGAGAAATTGCTGGACCTCAAATATATTGCCACTGCGGAAAGCATTAATGCCGATCTGCACTAGCACTCTGTTATACAGTGCCTGAGTGTTGTAGTCTTGGTGTAATATCTGTTCTGACAGAGTCGAGATGACAAGTAGTTCTTTGCCCTTGTCCCTCCTGTTAATAGTATGGTTGTAGATCAAGTACAAAAGTGCTTTTACCTTGCTCTCTTCGTCATGGAGTTACTTTAGGATCATATTAGCGTAGTTTTACAATCTAACCTAGTCGTTCAACTCCAGGAACTCGACCTCTGCTTCCTTCAATTCCTGCTTAATTTTCTAAATGAGAGGACCGTCCATAAAATAGATGTTTTCCAGCACTTTGAAAGCGAGTTGACTAGCCTATTTCTCAAGTTTTTATTTAATTTGGAGTTCTTTACTAATTCGATACATCAAATTTACCAATCCCATCAAGTCTTGAAGCCTTTCATAGTACTCCAGTTCGTTGCTGTCCACAAAGATAAGAGCTTTCTTTATTTATCCTTCGATCAAAATTAGATAAGTTTTAAGGGAAAGATAAACATCCTCTTCAGTCACAGACGAAACCACTTCTGTCTTGCCACTGTCGTCGAATAACCTTACATTTTCAATTATGTCTTCCTCTTCGGATTAACGAAGCAGATGGTAAACTTGCTTGATCTTTTGATAGAGCTTAAGCCACTGTGATCGTGGGAAGTGAGTGAGCTTCATCTGTCTGCATACATCGATTCGAATTGGTATATCGAGCAAATAAAAGCTTAATTGTTCGAAATCTTTATATCCCTTGCTGTTATCGCTAATTTTATCCATGGTGAGCAAATAGTCCTCCCTCTCCTCTTGACTGTGCAGTTTGACGAAATTCTTCCTAATTTCGCGCATGCGGTTCTCTGCATCCTTGATGGACTGTATTTCGAGGTTGGTCTTTTTCTTGTTATAATTCTCTTTTTTTTCCTTCTTTACTTCTTTCTTAATTTATTTTTTCTCCTCTTTCTTTTCCTATCCCTTTCCCTCCTCTTTTTTCTCTTCTTCAGAATCTTTTCGGATTATCTTCTTTAGCCAATATTTTCTGCGGACCATAGGATCACTGCTCTCTAAAAGTTTCTTGTCATCTTCCTCCTCATCTTCCTACTCCTCTGAGCTTTCATGTTGGTCTTAACTTTCCTCTTCTTCACTCTCTTCTTCTTCGCCCTTAGCGAGGAGTTCAGTAATTTTCTCTTCAAAATCGGGGTATATTTTTTTTAATTTTTGGCTCATAGTGTTGAAGGCTGTAGCTGAATGTTTCTTCATCTTAATCTTCTTTTTGGCCTCTGGATCTTTGTTGAGTTCATTCATCTCATCGTTTATCTTCTTGAGCGAACGCAGAAAGAGGGGTGGATAACCTTCCTTTTCGATCAGTGTCTTAGCTTTTTCAATTTCCTTCAAAAGATCTTGCAGCAACGTCCACACTTTTTCATAATCCTGACTGTTGAGGCCGCTGGTGATCTTGACGGTGATGTCTTTAACGATATTCCATTTTTTATCTTTTTCAGTTCTAACCACTCGTTTTTAATTATCAACACGACCATCGTCCATAAAGTCCTAGGTAAGGAAGATAGTACATACTGATAGCTGGGCTGATTACGATTTTGGTTTTAGTTTTAATTGGAGTTGACGTCGTTGTCTTCATCACTGATGTTTCCCTCTGCAAAGAATTTGCTCATCTTTCAACAAATTAAATATAGTAGGCAATAATCTTTCATAAACATATTAATAATTTAAAATATTCTGACTTTAATGGGTGAATCATAACTTATGACGCCTCTTGACGTGATCCTGCAGTTTGGCTTAGTCCGCAAATTTACGCCCACAATTTTTGACTGGACAAATAAATTTCTCTTCTGGCATGCTGTTTAGCAGCATATTTATAAGGGAACGAGATTCATGAATGTCTGTTAGTTAATTGTGCTACCCCACGTGTCCAATTATACGGTCACAGTGTCCTCCTAAATTCATCAAACAACTTTCAACTTCTGTCAAGAGTTTGGGTTCCAAATTTTAATTTCTGTTTTCGACAATGCAAGCAAGGGTCTTCAAGCCCACTGAAACTACATCAAAATCTTCGTTTTCACATTAGTTAAGTATAGAAATAATTCCAGTGACTATTTGCTCTTGGTACTGTTGCCTATACTATAAAAATGAGTACTTAAAAGAATTATCTCCAAGCAGATTACCCAGCACACCCAGGCAATAAAACACAATTTCCTTTGATGTAGAGTCGAGAAGAATCAGCAGTGCCTCATGAATTTTAGCCTCAATCACTGCTGCGCAGAATTCACGCATACGAGTGAGATTGGCAATCACGCGCAAACTCTCACAGCAAATTTACTCGTTATCGATTTGAACTACAAAATCCACCAAAACATTAACGAGCCTGATCTTTACCATCCGATGTTAGGCGTTACCAAGTAGGAGTTCACGATCGTAGAAAAGAACATTAGTTAAACAGCTTAGTACTGTCGCTGTTAGTTACTAAATAAGGAAAATATTACACTTGATTTCTCGATGTTGGCCTTTTTCTCTAAGAGGGTCTCCAGTTTGCGAACCAACTCTCGGTAGGCTGTTTGATCGTTAATGTAAATGTCTTGGCCAATGGCTGCTACAGTAAAAAGATTGGCTATAAGACGAACAATGCGGATGGCACAGTCGATATCTGACTCTTTTCTAATGTTTTGATAATCCCAAGCAGCCATACTTAAGCCCATTTTATCAGTTTCGTTCCTTCCGCTCAACTCTCTGTTAGCATAGTAGTCAAAGCATTAATAAACGTCTCTCCATGCCTGAAAGTCGAAATATAATTGATTTCTGATGTCTTGGAGATAGCTGGTCATATTTCTAAGTTATGGTTAATCTACGCAAACACGATAGCAATACGAATTACTATGTGGATATTGGCTTTGTAGAACTTGAAGAAACTGCTTAGCTGCTTTATGCATTGTTTTTTTTCGTTAAGTTTCAAACACACAGATTAGTAATTTGACAGTTTGGATAGAGTACGCAATATATTAAAAATTAGTTATTGATTTGTAGGGAAAAGTTCAATTAGTCTTGCCCAAGCCTAGAAGCAGTTGCTATCAAGAAAGGCTTTATAAGATTTTTCCTCAACGGCTAAATGGCGGTAGCTCGCACACAATTGAGTTAATATTGTACTACCAGTGAATGAGAGGTTTTTATCCGTCCAAATACACAAATATCGATTGATCAGTCTTAAATACTAATCCTTTAATAGCTGCTTTCTTAATTTTACGTTAGCACTCAAATTTTTTACGATTGCACACAGTAGTACTGCTAATTCATCAATGATGCACTTTTAGGAAGAATCCATCTTTGGTCTTATCATGAGTCCACCTTCTTGTTTTGAAAGGTCGGGGTCTTTTTTGGAAAGGGAAGAGAGTTTACCTCGAGACAGGGGGCGCACTGTAGGTAATTCTTCTATCTTTTTCAATGAATTTTTTCTCATGATAGTTGGCCTTCGTTCGGTTTTACTAGCTTCTGCCTCAAGACATCCAACAAAGGCTTACATATTGAGGAACAGCGGTTTGATAAGTTAAGCATTTTAAACGATTTAATCATTTTTTTAGTCTTGAGTGAGGCTACCCACTTCCTCCAAAACCTTTCGAAACAAGGTTAAAACGAAAGAGCCTTTCTGGTCTAATAGTTAAAGGCCTTTCTTTTTTAGTTATATTTAATATTTGCCAACTAATAGCATGGATTCTCGATAAGCTTGCAGTTGCTGATAGTTAAGGACTGCTCGTCTATTGTCCAAAAAATAACCCAACAGCTAAGAGCTCTCTTTCTCCCAAGTTTGAATAGGTATCTCACTCAATTTTAGTTACAATTGCTCCATCCTTTCCATTTGTGCGGAGTAGCTTAGTGAGCTTTCTTCGCTTTTAGGGTTGGCCAAGGTAGAAGGATGATCGGAGAGTGTGCTGGTGGTGTTTTATAGAGGATGTTTTTTGGGAAGGTCTCGTTTGCGTATGAAGGGCATAGCTTAGTATTAAAGATTGAAATGATTTGTCAATATAAATAAATCAAATATAGAAAATTAGATTTCGATGAAAGAGTCAATAACATTTTACAAACTAAGTAGCATTCAATCACTGATTAGGGTTGATAAATTCAAGACGGAAATATTAAACAAAAACCACATCTCAAATCTAACAGTTGTAATTAGCTAATATTCTTGCAACAGGATGGAGAAGGATAAGGATAGGAAATATCAGCGAGTCGAATAAGATCTCTTTTCATCATGTCAAATTTGCAAGCTGAAAGTCACAATGCAAGGTATAAGAATTAATCGGTATTATAGCAAAATGATTAATTTATATGAGAATTATATCATATTTATAATGGTCTCACCCGTCCCACAATAATCAATTAGATATAACAGATGTTTGGCACTTCTTTTGGAAACTTGCCTGCAGCCAACCAAGGAGCATTATTTGGTGCTCAGAACAACAACTTACAACAGCAGCAAAAAGGAACTGGACTGTTCGGAGCCGCTAATACACAAGGCAACATGTTCGGAAATACTCAACCAGTTACGGGGGGAGGATTATTTGGAACAAATAATGCTGCTCAGAACACAGGTGGACTTTTTGGAACTCAACCAACCAATCCAGCAACTGGCTTCATGTCTCAGCCGACTCAAGGGCAAGGATTATTCGGAAACCAACAGCAACAGCAACAGCAGCAGCCTAATGCCATGGGCGGTGGGCTTTTTGGTAATTCTAATCCTGCTCCGCAAGGGGGAATTTTTGGTAATGGTAATACGCAAGCCAATACAATGGGAGGAGGCGGTATCTTTGGAGGCCAGCAGCAAAATCCCATACAAGGAGGAGGTCTATTCGGCCAACAACAACAACAACAACAACCTCAAACAGGTATGGCTGGAGGATTATTTGGTAATCAAACAACTGCAGGAGGTATGATAGGAGGTCAACAACAGAACTCTGGAACTGGATTGTTTGGACAACAGAACAACCAACAACAGCAAGGACCCTTTGGAGCTGCAAGCAGCAATGCAAATCAAGCATTTTTGGCAAATCAGCAAAATCCTGTTGGAGGTAATTTATTTGGAGCCCCATCTAATGGAACTGGAATATTTGGTAATCAGCAAACTACTCCCTCATCAAGCGCAGGCGGATTGTTCAACAGTTTTGCACCTGCTAATACTGCGAATCAGACCAACAATCTCTTCGGAAATCAACAAAATACTGCCTTTAATGCCAACAATAAGCTGGGTGGAACTTCTTGGGGAGTCCCTACAACATTAACATCAAATCCTTCAGGGTTGGTTAACCCTGCAGGAGCCCAGCCAATGCAACCTGTTCGAAGTAAGAACACTAAATTGGATCAAAAACATCAAGTTAAGTGCATTTCAGCCCTAGATCAATTCAATGGCTTGTGTAAGGAGTAAGTTCGCATTAATTTTATTCAAAGCGGAGGACAGCAACCTCCTCTTAATCAGACTCCTTCTACTGGAGGCTTTAACACCAGCGCTACTTCTGCCTTCAAACCAGGTGCAAACAATCTCTTTGGAGGCCAACAACAACAAACTTCCCTTCCCGCTTTTGGAGGATTAGCAACAAATACTAATTTAATGGGAGGCCAGACTCAACAGGGATCAAGTCTTTTTGGGAATCAAGCAAAACCCACAAGTTTGTTTGGAGCCTCAACACCTGCACTAAACCCTACAACTTCTTTCGGAGCCAATGCTTTTGGACAAAACAATCAGCAGCAACAGCCAAATAGCCTATTTGGGCAAACTGCTCCTGCAGTTAGTATGTTTGGACAGCAACAACAACAACAACAACAGCAACCTCAAAATTTGTTTGGACAGACAAGTCCAACCCCCTTTGGAACACAAAATACCAGTCTTTTTCAACCACAACAACAACAAGGAACATTCTTGCCACAGACTGCAACTCAACAGACATCTCTTTTTGGACAGCAGCAGCAACCCACTTCCCTCTTCGGACAGCAGCAGCAACCCACTTCCCTCTTCGGACAGCAGCAGCAGCAACAACAACAGCCAAGTTCCCTTTTTGGAGTCAACCCCGCTCCAACCTTAGGACAAAATACCTCTCTATTTGGAAATCTTCAGCAACCTGCCCAAAATCCTTCTCTCTTCGGACAAGCAGGAGCTCCCTCTCTGTTTGGAGGGCAGCAGCAACAACCTAACTCCTTATTCTCGGCCCAGACTGTAAATCAGCCACAACAACAGCAAGGCTCTGTATTCAGTCAACCAGTAAATTCCGCAATGCCTACTTTTTCTGGGCTTGCTACTCCTCTATTCCAGCAGCCTACACCTTTAGTCAGTCCAATGGATCTTAACACCCAAGCAATTCTACCTCAATTACTTCTTCAAGCAGCTCTATAAAGTTCCCAGCAACAAGGAAAAGGCTCTCAGGAAAATGGAATGGGGTCTATGATGTAAATGCTCAGTAAGCTAGTGACTAACCTCGCTCAATCTAATCTAAAAAACACTTCCACTAATGACAACTATTCTAAATTATTTGGATCGTCTCCTTTTGATGAAATGATGGCATCAGCTAAAACCTAAAACATAGATCGTAATCGAGAACGAGATACGAAAAAATCCCTATTCCCAGATTATAATGATGATTACTATTATGAAGCCCCACCAACCTATCTTCCACCTGAAGAATCTATTAGTGAGGACACTTACAGAGTGAAAGCGGCTCCTCGATATAAAAAAGCAGATCCCCTCTTCGGGAACGAAAATGTAAAGATACTCAGTCAAAAATATAAAGCCTATGCTGAAGACAGAATCAGTAAATCTACTCCCACTATTGAATAACTACCACGCATGGGTTCTTATTCCATTTCTCCTTCTCTTGATAAACTGAAAACACTCACTGTTTCCGAACTTAAGAAAGTCAAAGATGTTCGGGTTTGGAACAAGTATGGTGAAGTGTATTTCCTATGCCCAATCAACCTTTATCGTCTTGATTTTGAGAATTAACTTGTGATTACACAAGACAACATCGAAGTCTCATGTGATGAGCTAGAGGACAAACCAATGGAAATGACTTTTAGAAATTTTGGAAACTACCGAAACCTAAAAAGTTAAGATAGAGACAAGATGTTACGAAAGATGCGCAAATGGATGGAAAAATGCAGTATGCAAGAACTTAGGCATGATAGCAACAGTGGCGATCTTGTGGTCAAAGTAGAGTGATAAATTCAATATTCTATATTCTATATTAGATCTTTGGTTAGTTAAAGAGATCATAAATCTGTCATTGTATACCGAAAGGTCAAAAAATAATTTTTGCAGCATTTGGATATGATGATATCTTGGTATGTATAATATATAGTCAAGTATCAAGTATAAACGATCATCTAAACATGTTTTCCTCGATTTGAGAGTCCACCCTATTACCAAAAGACACTTCAGGAAGAATTCCGATTTCAATCTGACTGTCCTCAACTATATAATTGAATCCTTACAGAAGTGGCGATATTGTTCATCAGAAGCTTCCTAAAATCTAGAGTAATGTGACGTTTATTTTTTAAGAAGTAAAGGGTGAGGCAAGTTATGTGACTACTCTAAGATGCGTAGTCCGGTCAGAATACCCTCAACACCTAAACCCTCTTCATGCTCCAACTACATTTTTGCCGATTGTGGGTCAGTAACAGCTTTCTCTTCCTCCATTTTTTAATTCTTTTCCTCACAAATTACCTCTGGTCGAAAGTTGTTTTGTGAAGTTGCTCGTGTTCTTACTCGTGGTACAAAAAGAACGGTATTTGCACTTTCAATTGAACCTTTCCTTGATTTTTTCTCCTTATGAATTCTTTGAACTTCATCATCGCTAATATCCTATAAGTTGCTTGTTTCAGAGGATGGGATAATAGAGCTTCGTTCACTCTCATCATTTTCCTATCCACAACTTTTAGCAGGCTGATAACGATAGGGTGTGAGCAAATTTGTTTCCTGCCCTGAGCCTCTTCTCTCTCGCTTGACCCGTTTCTTATAGCTAATTCCGAACTCCAAAATCTTCTCAATGAATACCTTGGCTTCCTCTTCATTGACTCCCTCTTCGGGCTGCTATGCTATTTCATCATCATAGGAAAAGTCAAGAAGATCGTTTTTTAACTCTAATTCACTTATTATTTACGGTTAGAAGCACTGATGAACTATGCTTCGAAGCAAGGCAAGAGCTTAAACTTTTCCTCAGCGACTTCGACAATTCTATAGAGCACATTCGGTTTGAACTATTTTAGGTCACGGCGATGCTCATTCATAACCACCTTGTTAATACTGCGGAGAGCCTTGCGTAGTCGTGAATAGAAGTGGTTTTTAACGCAGTTGTCTGATCTTTGTAACGATATATATACCTTCCACCCAGTCGAGTCCCGATCACAGCCCACTTGTTACCAAGTTAATTGTGAAGTTCAAACATGCGTTGCTAATCGGAGTAACTCCACTCCTCTTTTGGATGATTGGTGTCGATGCATGTAACATATCTTTATGAAAAAAAAACTACCGCTCTTTACAATGTTTGCCGTTGCGGCCTCTGACCCCATGGTCTTCTTGTAATTTTCTGGCTATATGACTCCATTTGGTGAGACGGCTAGTTTCAAAGACAAACTTAAGTAATCTATCTTACTCCTAGGTCCAGGTTCTTTTTTCAGACATCTAAAATTATATATTGAAATCAATATCTTATTATAAGAGGTCATTTTATCGAGCCGTCGGCCAATTTATCATGCTACTTCATTTTATGACCATCCAAACGAAACTCACTCCGGAAAGACTGATCGACTGCTTTGTTATTAACGAT
>Ga0302185_10000837_pt1 | contig 22775 bp, 19 predicted proteins | sample II_Bog_E1_1_FD_200231 | JGI IMG/M metagenome (GOLD analysis project Ga0302185, IMG submission 200231) | Peat permafrost microbial communities from Stordalen Mire near Abisko, Sweden - II_Bog_E1_2 | ecosystem: Environmental > Terrestrial > Soil > Wetlands > Peat | place: Sweden: Abisko... | reverse complement strand
GAGTAATTGAATTTTAAAGAGCATTGGGATGTATCCTGTGACTGATTTAAGTTCAACTATAACTTTGCCCTCTATAAAAAGATCGCACCTGAATTTACCAACCAATTGACCTTTAAAAATTACATTAAATTCCTTTTCAGCTACAAAACTCAAACCTTCTATCATTAACTGTTGCTGTAATGCTTTAGCATAAATTTTTTCTATAAACCCGGGACCTAATGATCGATGTACCTCGTAACAATACCCGATTATTTTTCGGTAAGTTCATCAGGTTCAAAATTCCCCACAATCAATCTGTGTAATCGTTTTTAATTAGTCGGTAAAATCCTATAAAAATCAGTGAAATCATCCCCAATAATCGGTGAAATCACTTTTCGAAAATCGGTGAAATCACTTTCAATTCCCTTATTTGTGTCACGAGTTCCATAACTTCCCAGGCATCTTCAATTTTATAGTCGCCGCTGCGGGTACGCCTTAATTTTGAAAGATAAGCGCCGTTATTTAACGCTTTGCCAAAATCGTTTACCAGGGAGCGAATATATGTGCCTTTACTGCACACAACCCGGAAATTTATTTCCGGTAACGCTATCCCTGTTATTTCAAATTCAGAAATAGTAACATTCCTTAAACGAAGCTCAACATCTTCGCCGCGCCGCGCCTTTTCGTACAATCGTTCACCATCAATTTTAATTGCTGAGTGCGCCGGCGGGTATTGCTGTATATCGCCAATAAATTGCTTGCAGGCTTCCTTTATCTGTTCTTCTGTAATATGGCTGATGTCAAATTTTTGGTCAGCATCCGTTTCCATATCGTATGATGGGGTAGTCTCACCCAGAATCATTGTACCGGTATATTCCTTTTCCTGCGCCTGGAAGGTATCGATCTGTTTGGTCATTTTGCCTGTGCAAATAATAAGCAAACCCGTAGCAAGCGGATCAAGCGTCCCGGCATGGCCTACTTTAAGTTTCAAGGGCTTAAATGAATTCCTGATTTTACCAACGACATCAAAACTTGTCCAGTTATAGGGTTTATTTACTAAGAGTAGTTGGCCTTCTACAAAGTCGATCACTGATTTTAGCTGATTTGTTTGATTACGCAGATGTTGACCGCTGATTTGCACTGATTTATTTGATTCCACTGATCACTAATTTGTTTGATTTCACAGATTTATGTTTTGATTTCACGGTTCTTATAATTTTGAAAAATAATAGGTGTAATCATTTTACCATGATCGGTGAAATCAAAAAGATATCTTCTTTAATTTCCGGTATTATATTTTTTTCTAACGCCGTATCAAAAAGCAGTTTTATTGCTTTTTTACCTTCCTCGCCTAAATCAACGGAATATTTATTTACGTAAAGTTCAATATGCTTGTACATAACTTCCTCACTCATTTCCTGCGCATGTGAACGGATAAACTCCAGACCTGATTTCGGATTTGCGAATGCAAATTCAACAGACCGTCGCAAAACCCGGTTAATTTTTTGCTGAACATCTAACGGTAAATTACGGTTTGCGACAATGCCGCCAAGCGGAATGGCGCAGCCTGTTTTCTTTTCCCAAAAATCACCGAGGTCTATAATCTTTTTTAATCCTTTATCCTGGTAAGTAAACCGGTTTTCGTGTATGATCAGGCCAATGTCAATCCTTCCGTCCAAAACAGCGTCTTCAATATCGGAGAAAACCAGTTCAACTTTATTGGTTGCATTCGGGAAAGCCAAGCCCAGCAAAAAATTGGCGGTGGTGTATTTGCCGGGAATTCCGATAGTGAGTTGTGAGTTGTGAGTTGTGAGTTGCAAGCGAAGCTTTTCAGGATCACCTTTGCAAATTAACAGCGGACCGACACCGAAGCCTAAGGCACTTCCGGCATCAAGTAAAACATATTTATCTGCCACATAAGCAAAGGCATGGTAACTTAGCTTGGTAATATCAAGCTCGCCGCGCATCGCCTTTTGGTTAAGGGTTTCCACATCATCATAAAAAACTTCAAAGTCTAAACCCTCCGTATCAATTTTATGATGGATCACCGCGTCAAAAATAAAGGTATCGTTTGGGCAAGGGGAAAAACCGAGGGTTAGTTTTGTCATAACGGGTATTTCAAGTGTTGGGGGGTAAATGGTGACTGTGGTTGTTTTCGTCGTTTTTTTACTACGCCTCATCAGATTCAAGTATTCTACTGCAAAGGTATTGAGTTTTTTTATGGCCAAGCCTATTTTCCAATTGTCCCGGTTACGTTTTTCAACGTAATTTGACACCGCCCTGATTTGTAAGGGTTGAATATTAAATTGTTTGCATGCATAAAAAAAAGCTGCCCCTTCCATGCTTTCAAGTTGCGGCTTTAAGCGTTCTTTAACTTTTCTAATAGAATCATCATTGCCATGCACCGTGTTTACGGTTATTGCTGTTGCCTGCTTTACGTTCAATACAGGGGAAAATTTCCCCAGGCCGCCGATAAAGTAGTTTGGTTTATACATCCCCTGCCCAAAACCAAGTTGATCTATAGGCAAAAACTTATCACCGTCTTCCGCGCCCAATTCAGCAAAAGTATCTTGGGTGATCTCCAACACGTCGCCCAAGGCTATGTTCCTGTCAAAGCTACCTGCAATGCCTAAGTTAATAGCCTTATCGTAGTCAGTATTTGCTGATAAATGCCGCCCCATTGCAAGAGCGGTAGCTACCATGCCAACGCCGGTAATAAGAATATCGATTTTTATATTTGCGATCGTGGAAATTGCCGGTCTGCCGCCCTTTTCAAAATCAAAGATCGTACACCGTAAATCGTAAATTAAGTCCGGTATTTCTTCCCGCGTAGCAGCTACAATCAAAATCCGCATGTCATTTTTTTTACCCGGCTAAGATAAAACATATGCGCTGTTTTTGTTTTGTATATTTGCGCCATTAATTGTTATGATGATATATATAACACGCAAAGAACATTTTAACGCGGCACACCGTATGTACCGCGAAGAGTGGAGCGAAGAAAAAAATGCCGAAGTATTTGGCAAATGTGCCAATCCAAACTGGCACGGTCATAATTACAACCTGTTTGTAACTGTAAAAGGCGAAGTAACACATGCAACAGGTTACCTGATAGATTTAAAGGAACTGAAAGTAATTATCAATGAGTATGTTATTGAAAAGCTTGACCATAAGAACATTAATAAAGATGTTGATTTTATGGCCGGAAAAATGGCTTCGACCGAGTTACTTTGCATTGAAATTTTTAAACAGCTAAAAAAACCGGTTGAGGCATACGAAGGTGTGTTTTTACATTCGGTGAAATTATATGAAACTGAAAATAATTTCGCTGAATATTTTGGCGACTAACCGTAAAAAATGATTAACGAAAATCTAATTAAGGACCGGGACGACGACGATATTGAGGGTTATATTAAAATTGACCGTTATAACCCCGAACTTATTAATAACCTTTCAGCCCATTACCATGGTATTTTAAAACAAATCGGGGAAGACCCTGAACGGGAGGGGCTATTAAAAACACCTGAGCGGATTGCTAAAGCTATGTTATATCTTACGCAGGGATATGACCTGAATGCGAAAGAAATCCTTCGATCGGCAATGTTTACCGAAGAATACAGCCAGATGGTTATTGTAAAGGACATTGAGGTATACTCTATGTGCGAACACCATATGCTGCCATTCTTTGGCAAGGCACACGTAGCCTATATACCAAACGGGCATGTGGTTGGGTTAAGCAAAATACCAAGGGTTGTTGATGTTTTTGCACGGCGGCTACAGGTGCAGGAGCGCCTTACCAACGAAATACGCGATTGCATACAGGAAACTTTAAACCCTTTGGGCGTTGGCGTGGTAATTGAATGCCGGCATCTTTGTATGAGCATGCGCGGGGTACAAAAACAAAATTCAGTTACATCAACTTCGGCTTTTACAGGAGAGTTTTTAAAAGAAAGTACAAGAATTGAATTTTTAAATTTAATTTCAGCAAAACTGAGTTGAAATTAGTGAATAGTTGATTGGTTGAATTGTTGATTAGGTTAAGAAAAACCACAATTTAAATACCATTCATTTAACTAAATACATAAATTTGCGCTCACAAGTACCCACTTAATCAACATAATCAACCAATTAACTAACATTGAAAGCATATATTTTCCCCGGACAAGGCGCTCAGTTTGTGGGTATGGGCAAAGAGTTGTACGATTTGTCGGAACAAGCCCGTACTTTATTTGAACTGGCCAACGAGATACTTGGCTTCCGGATAACCGACATTATGTTTGCCGGTACTGATGAAGACTTAAAACAAACCAGGGTTACGCAACCTTCTATTTTTTTACATTCCGTAATACTGGCAAATGTTTTAGGTGACAATTTTAAACCGGAAATGACAGCAGGACATTCTCTTGGAGAATTTTCGGCTTTGGTTTCTGCTAAAGCGCTGTCGTTTGAAGATGGGTTGCGTTTAGTGGCTGCGCGCGCAAATGCCATGCAAAAAGCCTGTGAACTACAGCCATCAACCATGGCGGCAGTTTTAGGTTTGGATGATTTTACCGTTGAGGATATTTGCCAAAGGATAAGTGACATTGTGGTACCGGCCAATTATAACTGCCCTGGGCAACTGGTGATTTCGGGCACCATCGCAGGCGTTGACAAAGCTTGCGAATTATTGACCGCAGCCGGCGCTAAAAGAGTGCTGAAACTAAATGTCGGGGGCGCTTTTCATTCACCGTTAATGGAGGCTGCAAGGGTTGAACTGGAACACGCTATTGTAAACACAGAAATTAAGGCCCCGGTGTGCCCCGTGTATCAAAACATCGACGCCAAGCCGTACACGGATCCTGCGTTGATAAAACATAACCTGATTGCCCAACTTACTGGTCCTGTTAGGTGGACGCAAACAATTATGCATATGCTTGAAGATGGAGCAACTTCCTTTACCGAAGTGGGCCCCGGAAATGTATTGCAGGGGTTGGTAAAAAAAGTTAACCGGCATGTAATTACCGAAAGCGCTTCGTTACAATAATTCTGAACGCCTTCCGTATTACAGAATGGCTTATTTGTGTTTAACTTCATTTTTATTTATAAACACTTGGCTGCTTCCGTAAAAATACGTCTGTTATTAGCACTGTTATCTGCTAGTTTATTTTTTACTGCAATTGTTGTTCAAAAAACCTATACCCCGTTAAATAACCTTAATCAAACAGCAAGGGTACTGGCCGATAATCTTCATAAAAAAGAAAGCGCGGTCCAGAAAGTACTTAATAATCGAAACGACTTTAATAAACTAAAGAGCCTTGCTGATGACCCACAAAACGCGCTCGAATTTATTCAGAAATTTACTACCGAAAAAAATATCTGGTTTTTAACCACAACAAACGGACGTTTAAGTTTTTGGAGCGGAGTAAAAATTATTCCTGAAAATCTTTCTTCGGTCAGCGAGGGTGCCTCATTCGGAAAAGGACTAAACGGTTATTATGAAGCCATTAAAAAAAGCGAAGGCAATTTTTCCGTTATTTTCTTTATCCCGGTAAAATTCGATTACGAGTTTCAAAACCAATACCTGCAGAACACTTTCGCAAAAGACCTTCTTGACGACAATAACATTGAGTTAGCCAATTATTCGGAGAAGAATGTTTATGAGATTCAAAGCATAAATAACGATTATCTATTTTCTGTTAAATTGAAAAAAGGTACAGTAAGTCAAAAATATTTTTACCTGGAATTGACCTTTTGGGGGTTATCCTTACTCTGCACATGTATTTTAATGAACAATATTAGCCATTATATCGCAGGTAAAAAGTACCCTTTAACCGCAATAATGGTTTTGGGAGTATTTATAGTATTTGTAAGATTTATTAATATAAATTATAGCTGGCCGGATTTTGCCTACCAGCTCAAAATCTTTAGCCCGGTATTGTACAGCTCAAATTACCTTTTCCCAACTTTAGGAGATTTCTGCATTAATATTTCATTTATTTGTTGGTTCGTTACTTTTTTACACCAGAAGCGCAACAAGCTTGTAAAAACAAAACCAGGAAAAACAGCTGGTTATTTTATATTATTAGTCTGCATATTCATCCTTATTGTTACGGCAGCTTCATTTTATAATCTTTTTTTAGGATTGGTGATCAACTCTAAAATAAGTTTTGATGCAAGTAATGTTCTTAATCTTTCTGCTTTTAGTTTGCTGGGTGTACTAATGCTTTGCGTTAGTTTCTTCACCTTTTACCTCCTGATCGAAACATTATTAAGTATAGTTATTAATCTGGCAATACCAAATTCAACCAAAGCCGCCTTATTTGGAGCAAGTATTTTATTGACTACTATAATTTTAGGGTATTACCAGGGTTTTACATTTTTTTACCTGCTTGGCGGGGTTCTTGTTTACACGAGGGCATACGCGTATTTGTACTACAAAGGACAACTAAGTTTAGGTTCCTTTGCTATTATCATTTTCGTATGTTCGCTTATTTCATCCATGCAACTCAGCCGTTTTGAGTCGGTGAAAGAGAAAGAAACGCGTAAGGCTTTTATCCAAAAACTTGAAATCGCTGATGATGCAGGCGCTGACCTGATTTTCAAAAAAATTGAAAAACAAATAATTACCGACCCTTCTATCATTCAATACTTTAAAGATAGCCTTCGTAACACAGATTTTATAAAAACACGTTTACAGAAACTTTATTTAAATGGTTATTTATCAAAATATGAATTTACGGTACAAGAATTTGATAATCGCGACAGACCGATTTCTGCTGACAGGAATTACACGCTAAATGTTTTTAAAGACATGGTTCTTTACAGTTCATTTCAGGTTTCGTCGTACTTTTACAGAGAAAACGAATCCTTTGGGTATCAAAATTATTTTGCAATTCTTCCCGTAATAAAAAATGGGAATAGCTACGGGACTATCGTAATTGAATTAAGGTCCCGGCCCTTACAGGAATCCCCTTCATTTCCCGGTTTATTAGTGGATGGCCCGGTAAAACCCGACGAGGGGTTTAGGGACTATTCATATGCATTTTATAACGATGATAAATTATTAAATCAAAGTGGAAATTATGTATATGACCTTGTAAATACCAATTTAAAAGGCAGCTTAAAGGCATTTGTTTTCAAAACAACCAAAAATAAAAATGACCAATGGTTTTTACATTTCACAACCTACAGCCATTTAATATACAAACCCAGCGAACGAAACCTCATAATTGTCAGTAAAGAAGAAAATCCGCTGTTTTTTGGCGTAACTTCCATGACGTTCTTTTTTGTAGTATTCCTTATTTTTGGCGTTACTGCAATACTGGCCAGGTGGCTGTGGTACAGGATAAAGATATTAAACTTAAAAAACAACAGGTTACGATGGGGTTTTAAGTTAAACGCAGACCTGTTGCTTTACAAAACCCGTATACAACTTTCAATGGTTATTGCTGTGGTTGTTACTTTAGTATTGGTTGGTTTTATTACTTTTTTTTCAATCAGTACGCAATATCAAACCCAGCAGGAAATAACAATAAGAGATAAAATAACAAGGATTGCTGCTGCTTTTGAAAACGGGCCTTATACTAAATATTTAAATAATGTTAATGAGGGAAGCCAGGTAGATTTTAACGAATTCGCTAATACCTTTTCATCGGACCTTACTTTATTTAATCTTAACGGAGATGTATTGATAACTACTCAGCCAAAAATATATGAGTTCGGATTGCAAGCGCGGCGCATGAATGCAAGGGCCTTTATAAACTTAAAAAAGTTGCAAAAATCCGAATTTATTAACGAGGAAATAATAGGCAAGCTGACTTACGAAGCTGTTTATATGCCATTACGCGATTCGAAAAACGAGACTGTTGCATTTTTACAGCTACCCTATTTTTCAAACGTAGCTGATTATAAAGAGCGGATTGGCGCTTTGCTCAACATAATGATCAATGTTTACGCTATTGTTTTTATTGCAATTGGATTTTTCGCAGTTTTTATAGCGCGACAAATAACTGCTCCGTTAAACTTTATACAACAAAGTTTAAGTAAGACAATCTATGGTAAAAAAAATGAGCCTATAAAGTGGGAACGTAATGATGAAATTGGCGCATTGATATGGGAATATAACAAAATGATATCCGCCCTGGAGGAAAGCGCGCAAAGGCTGGCGCAATCGGAAAGAGAAAGTGCCTGGCGCGAAATGGCGAAACAAGTTGCACATGAAATTAAGAACCCGCTCACACCTTTAAAACTTGGTTTGCAATTGCTTGATAAATCGTGGCGGGATAAAGACCCAAGGTTTGATGAGAAATTTGAACGGTTTAGTAAGTCATTTGTTGAACAGATTGAAAGCCTTTCGTCAATCGCCTCAGAGTTTTCTGCATTCGCAAAAATGCCCGACACCAGGATCGAAAAACTTAACATATTTGAAATATTGAACCAGGCAGTAACTATTTTTAAACAAATGGATAATATTAAAATTCTATTTAATATACCGGATACTGCTTTTATGGTAAATGCTGACCGTAATCAATTATTGAGGTGTTTTAATAATCTTTTAAAAAATGCCATTGAAGCGTTGCCGGCAGACAGGGAAGGTATAATTGAAATAGCTTATCAGATAACGGTTAAAAGTATTTTGCTGACGATAAAAGACAACGGAAACGGAATTGCTGAAGGGCTGCACCAAAAAATATTTGAACCCAATTTTACCACCAAAAGTTCGGGAACAGGGCTAGGGCTTGCCTTTGTAAAAAACTCCATTGAAAACGCCGGAGGAAAAGTTTGGTTTGAAACAATTTTAGGAACGGGTACCACTTTTTACATCAGTTTACCTGCAGCGTAGCCCCCTGTGATTCCCGGACTGTTGGCGCGGCACTTTTCAAATATTACTAATAGAATTCAATTAAAAAAGCACCTTAGCGATTAGCTAAGGTGCTTTTTTAATTGAATTTGAATCTGGACTTTTATTAAAAAAATGTCTTCGCCAACTCGCGGCGGAGACATGATTGTCTTTTGGCTTACTTCAGCGAAAAACTGGTTTTCCCCATTGTATATCCGTCCGCGTAAAGCAAAACAGTATAAGTGCCTTTTTGAAAAGCAACCGGGTTTACCCATTCAATCGTATACCCGCTGCCATCGTTTTTAAAGTCAATCGATGTTTTATAACTGAATTGGGTATCCTGGCCGTCTGCATTAAATGTACCAGAATCTGTAGACGTTATCAGGTTTCCTGTTGGATCAATAATGCGTACATAAATATCATGCATCCCTTTTTCTGCGATATCATTGCTTGCAACAGTAAAATTGATCTTGATCTTTTTTGCCGGTCCGGCCCTTTTTACATCAACTTCCTTGCCGCTGTTTTTAACTTTATAAGCAACTACTTCTGCCGTGGCTAACTTTATTGCCGAACCAACCTTTACCTTTGTACCGAGGTCCTGGTTTTGCTTTGAAAGATCGGAATCCTTCTGCGTTGCAACCTTGAGCGTCTTTTTTAAAGTATCTCTTTCGGTTGCTAAGGCGATGTTTTCTTTTTTCAATTCTTCAATCTCGGCACTATAATTAGTAACAGAAAACCGCAATTGTTTTATATCTTCTTGTGCCTTTTCAAGGTCTGCTTTTGTTAGCTTGCCCTTTGCTAGTTCTACGCGTAATACCTTGATCTTAGTTTTCAGTGAATCATTTTTAGCTATTAGCTCCGCGGTCATTTTAGTTTTACCTGCATTTACCTGGTTTACCTGCTCAATCTGAGCTTCCAGGCTGTCGAGCTCGGTTTTAAGCCTGGTTTTTTCATCGTTCTGGTATACGATTCTTATATCTGATTTATTTTTTTGTAAAAGCAAATAGATATCTGTCGCAGCCAATGCCACTACAAGTGCGATGAGGAAGTATATTACATTTGAATTTCTTTTAGGTTTTTGCCCTGTTTGGTTTTCCATAACAAATTGGTTATTTAAGTTTTTGGGTTGTTGAATTCAGCGCGGTAATTATAAGCAATATTATTGTTTTATAATTATTCTCTATATCAATATTTTTGACGGTAGTGTTTCTACGATTCAACGCACTGAAATTTAAATTATTCTTTTTTCATTTAAATAAAATGCAATTGTATAAAATATTGAGTGAATTTTTTTTGCATTTGCTGGGTTAATTTTAAGTCAAGACAAATTAATACAATTTTTATAAACAGAAATACTGGAAATATACTAAAAGACCTAACCTTTGAGTTCATATCTTTGTGGATTAAAATTTAATTAATGTATTTATTCCCGCGATTAATCCTTTTCGGTTTTTTCCTGTTTGTTTTTTTTAATGCTGATTCGCAACCGCGCGTCATCGCTCCGGTTGAAAAATCCGAACCAAAACGGGAATTCAGGGGAGTTTGGATAGCTTCGGTAGAGAATATCGACTGGCCTAGCAGTCCTGGTTTATCTGTTGAACAGCAAAAAAAAGAATTAACAGAAATGCTCGACGCCCATCAGCGTTCAGGTATTAACGCGGTAATGTTACAGATAAGGCCGGCTGCTGATGCTTTATACGCCAAAAGCCGCGAGCCCTGGTCTAAATGGCTCACCGGCAAACAGGGAAAAGCACCTGAGGGCGGTTATGACCCCCTCGAATTTGCGGTTACAGAAGCCCATAAACGCGGCATGGAATTGCACGCCTGGTTTAACCCATACCGTGCAACCACCGACTCTAAATTTTACGCTTTAAGCCCCGAACATATTACCCGGACTAAACCGGATTGGTTTTTTACTTATGGCGGAATCAAATTGTTTAACCCCGGGATACCTGAGGTAAGAGACTACATAGTTAAAGTATTTTTGGATGTTGTTGATAATTATGACATAGACGGCGTTCATTTAGACGATTATTTTTATCCGTATCAAATTGACGGACAACATATAAAAGACGCTGAAACATTTAAAAAATATGGCGGGGAATTTGACGATATTAAAGACTGGCGGCGTAATAATGTTGATCTTTTAATAAAAATGCTAAGTGATAGCATTCACAAACATAAACCTTATTTAAAATTTGGTATCAGCCCGTTTGGAATATGGGCAAATAAATTTCAAAATCCCGAAGGGACGGATACACATGGTGGTTCTTCCTATTATGAACTCTTCGCAGATTCGCGAAAATGGATAAAAGAAGGTTGGGTTGATTATATTAATCCCCAGCTTTACTGGCCAATTGACGACCGGTCAGCAGCATTTAATACATTGCTTGACTGGTGGAGTGATAATACTTTCGACAGGCATTTATATATAGGTATGGCCGCATATCGTATTAATGAACATCATTTGGGTAAATTTAAAGACCCCGCTCAGATGCCCGACCAGATAAAATACCTTCGCAACAACACACACGTGGAAGGGAGCGTATATTTCAGTTCAAAATCACTTATGAATAACCCGCTTGGTTTTACTGACTCACTCAAGGATACTTACTACCGGCACCCGGCGCTACCGCCTGTAATGCTTTGGCTGGATTCTATACCACCGAATGCGCCACGTAACTTAGCCGCAACAACTGAAAAAAATGCGGTAGATTTAAGCTGGGAGGCGCCTCTTTTAGCAAGGGATAACCAAAAGATTTATGGCTATGTTATTTATCGTTTTGACGAAGACGAAAAGGTTGATATAGATGATCCTAAATATATTCTGCATATACAGTATAACGATACGCCATTTTACAAAGACGAATCAGCACAGAAAGGAAAAACTTATCTTTACGTAATTACTGCATTAGACAGGTTAAAGAATGAGAGCGAACCGTCGCCAACTATTTCGGCAACCTCAAATTAATTTACAAGCTCATCAATCCTTTGTCCCGAAGGCGGTGAAGGTAAATATCAATCTCCATATCGCCCATACCGTAAATTTTTTCTGTTTTCCAGAAAAGGGCATAAATGTCCATTTTGTCCATAATCCCGATATTATAAATGTCAAGCAGTTTTTGTTCTATATAGTTTAAGCCGTTTTCATTTAGCGTAATGCGTTTTACATGTGCTTCTAACGCGGGTTTCAAAAGGAAAAGATTAGCCCAGAAATTATTCGCGGTTAAATAACTTTTTAATTTTTCCGCGTCATCATTTATGTAATTAACCCAGGCCCCGGCAGCAATGGCAAAATCTATTTCACCAAGTTGTACCCTTATATTATCGAATAAGTACTCCAGTTGTTCCCCGTTTAGCTCACCCATTCCCCTGAAATCTTTCACACCAGGGAAATCATCCGGGCAAATCAGGTAAATGGCAGGTAAGGAAAGATCCGTCATTTGGTGAAGGTAGTTCATTACACCAAGCAAGTTCACCTGGCAATGCAGGTCAAACTCAAACCAAAGGTTTATTTCATCATAGGGTTCGCTCAAAGCTGTGAGCGGATCCAGTACTTTTTCCTGGTATTGTTCAGGAGTTTCAACAAGAGACTTGCATATCCATTCAGATCTTGCCCGCCAAAAACTACCCGATGTAATGTTTTCCTCCAGCGGCCCTTCCGAAAGCACTTCGCGCCAAACTAAAATATTGCCTTCCAGGCCGGTTTGCTCAAAGCTTTGTAATGTAGAATCGCCGTTGAGGATATGGAGGATGTTCATTTTTTTAATTAAAAGCTGAAACTGTAAAGTCCAAAGCTAAGACTTTGTAAATACATCACTCAAATTCAATTGCAACTAATGCGATACATTTTGGCTGAAGCCCTAATTTGTTTGTTTAATTATTCCGTCCCTTAAAAGGGACGGCAATGATAAAAGCTTCATTGCGGTTCGGTTTTAGCGAACAAATAAAAGTGTCGCAAAGCCCTTAACGAATAAATCCCGCTTTGAGCGGGATTTATTATTCTGGTTTCAAAAATGTTAATTAATATGAGTCCCGACTGTACCTGTAAATTTGTTGTCCAGGCTAATATAATCGGTAAGTATCTGGCCGGCTTCAAGCTTTATAAAATCAAGGTCTTCATTTCTGGGCTTTGGTTGTCCTTTTACAAGCGGTGCTAGTCCCATAGCCACCCGGCGGGCGTTATCACCGTCAAAAGACTTCTTTTCATCATCGTCACGTTGTTTTTTCAGATTTACCTCATTCAGTGTGATGCTTTTTTCAGCTTCCTGCTTTTTAAAAGCATCAATATCTTCCTGCAGGTATTTATAATTTACACTATTTTGCATACGCTGCTCATGTAATTTTCTTAGCTGCGGAATTACCTGTGTAAAATCTCCGGCCTTTGCGTAATCTGTTTGAGCGATGACATCAAAAGGAAGCGCTGAAGGTTCAGTGTCTTCGCCGTATTTGTCCAACGGGATTACCGAAGGAAACTGAATATCGGGCGTAACACCTTTATGTTGGGTAGAATTACCGGTAATGCGGTAAAATTTAGCGATGGTTAAATTTAGCTGTCCAAAAGTGCTTTGACTGCCGGTGACGGACTTTGTGTTTTTATGAAATAATGCGGCCGCTCTATCAATTACCTTGTCCAGGTCTATTGCGTTTTGTACGGTACCCTTACCGTAGGTTTGGGTGCCCAATATTAACCCTCTTCCATAATCCTGGATAGCGCCAGAAAATATTTCGGTTGCTGAAGCGCTGAAACGGTCAACCAATATAGCAAGCGGGCCCGCATAGGCAACAGATGGGTCTTCGTCCTTATCAACTTCTACTTTATTGTTTGCATCCCTCACCTGTACAACAGGCCCGGTTTTAATAAACAATCCGGTAAGGTCAATCGCTTCCATTAAAGAGCCACCACCATTTTGCCGCAAATCCATCACAATGCCATCTACATTTTTCTTTTTTAATGAATCTAAAATCAGCTTAACATCATGGGTGGTACTCTTATAATTAGGGTTACCCGTTTTATAGTCATTAAAATCAATATAAAAAGCAGGAACAGAAATAACTCCTATTTTATAGGTTTTGCCATTATTGTTATAAATGCGTATCTCGCTTTTTGCCGATTCATCTTTTAAAATAATTTTTTCGCGCACCATTTCTACCACTTTAGGTTTGCTGGCAGCGCTGCTCCCCTTTTGTAAAACCTGCAACCTCACGGTTGTACCCTTAGTACCGCGTATCAATGCAATTGCGTTTTCAATCCGCCATCCAATTACATTTTGAAACTCGCCCTCTTTCCCTTGCGCTACGCCAACAATGCGGTCATCGACACCAATCTGGTGACTTTTGTCGGCTGGCCCGCCCGGAATGATAGATTTAATAATTATATATTCGTTTTCTGTATTTAAACCTGCCCCTATCCCTTCCAACTGCCGGGACATATCGATATTAAAGTTAGCCGCATTGGCCGGGTCAAAATAATTGGTATGCGGGTCAATAGCGTTGGTAAACGCATCCATAAATATCTGGAAAACATCTTCGCTGTTTAGCTTATTTGCTTGTGATATTAAGCTCTCGTACCGTTTTTTTAATGTCTCTTTATTAGCCGCCATATCACTTTTGGCTAATTTTAAATTGAGTATATCATATTTTACATGCAGGTACCATATCTTATTCATTTCGTTTTCCGATGGTGCCCATGGCAGGTTTTCACGGTCATACGTATATACTTCGTTGTTATTAAAATCGAAGGTATCGTCAATTTGTGCAAGCGAATATTTTATATTTTCAAGATATCTTTTCTGGTACACATTAAAAATGTAAAAAACATTATTCAGGTAACCATTTTTTATATCATCATCAAATATGTATTTGAACTTGTCAAAGTCGGCGATGTCTGAAGCTAAAAAATAATTGTGCCCTTCATCCAGTATTTTGATGTACCGGTTTAAAACAACTTGTGAGATAGAATCATTAATTTCCACTTTCTTATAATTGTATTCGGAAATTAACTTAGCAACGGAAGCTAATACAATACTTTGCTGTTCACTTGGCTGAAGATCATTTGAGCCTATAACTTTAATGGGCTTTGGTGGGGTAGCCTTACAAGCCAGTGCAACGCCGAGCACCAGCAATAAACATAATTTCTTCAACATATCCTTTACAGTCTTTAAATCGGGAGTTAAATTAAACATCAATACCAATAACTAATATAATTTGCTAACGTAAATAAAAAGAGACAGCGAACTGCCGTCTCCATAGTATAAGTAACAATAATACGATAATGTTTATTATATTTTGCAAAACAATTTGTAATTTACTATATTGTTACAAATTAAATTACACTGAAGCGTTTAAATATAGACAAGTTACTTTGTTTTACTGAATTGCCGGCGGGCTTTTGAACCGGAGAATTATGAGGTACAGGGCTGTCCCGCTGCTGCTTTATAAATAAAATTGTCTGATCAATTTCTTTTAAATCATCTTTAAACCCTTTATACCTTGCTATGCTGTGGGCTTCTTCAAGGTCTTGCAATGCAAGTCCGAAATCACCAGCATTTGCTTTTACTACCGCAAGGTCTATCAGGTTTGAAATAGTATGCTTGTTATCTCCCTGTTGCCGTGAAATGCTGTTGCTTTGCAACAAATACCATTTAGCTTCCGACAACCTGTTTTGTTGTAAATATAAACGCGCAAGTTCACTAAAATTGTAGCTGGCATCGTTGTATATGCCATAACGCATGTTGTGTTGTACGGTTTTTATCATAGTGGCTTCAGCGAGTTGGTAGCTGATTTCACTCCGGGTTAGATGCAAAAGGGAAATATTGGGACTCATAAAAACAGCCTTAGGCAATCTGGCTATTGAGTGATTTGGCGCAGGGATAAGCATTGGAGGACGTTCAACGACCCGTAACGTACTTTGCTTTTTAAATTTTAGATTTTTTATTTTTAAATCTAGCCGCCACCACTGGGCTGAAGCTGAAAAACTAATTGTAAGCAGGATAATCAGCAGGATAAATCTCATTTATTTTCCTTATAGTCTATTAATTAGCATGTAAAAATAACAATTAATTAGTGAATGGTGAATAGTGAGTAGTTTTTTTAATTGTGAGCGGTGAATAGTGAGCAGCGATTGGTGAACGGTGTGACCATATTACTCACTACTCACAATTCACTAAATCACCTCAACGTATTATTCGGCCTGGTATACACTATTTGCATTACATTAATATTCCGCATGGCAAAGGCAGCTTCGCAATAACACAAATAGTAATTCCATTTGCGGATAAAGCATTCGTCAAATCCTAATGATTTTACGCTGCTGAGGTTAGCATTAAACGCATCATGCCAAAGCTTTAAAGTTTTCGCGTAATGCAGGCCGATATCTTTTAAATCAACCATGGTAAGGTCCCCTGTCGTGTTAACAGCGCTGTTAATAGCAGCAACAGACGGTAAAAGCGAACCAGGGAAAATATGTTTCTGAATCCAGTCTACTCCTTTTTTCAGGCTTTCGAACCGTGAATCGGGAGAGGTTATTACTTGCAGAGCGAGGATCCCGTTTTTCTTCAGCAGTTCATGGCATTTCTTAAAATAAACATCGAGAAACTTATACCCGACTGCCTCCAGCATTTCAATGGATACTATCTTGTCGAATGCACCCTCCATTTGCCGGTAATCCTTTAACAGGATGTTAACCCGGTCGCCCAAACCTTCAGCTTTAACCCGTTCCATAGCCAATTTTTGCTGCTCCTTTGATATGGTAAGCGACGTAACCCTGCATCCGTATTTTTTTGCCATATAAATGGCATTCGCCCCCCAGCCACTTCCAATTTCTAAAACATGGTCCCCCGGCCTTAAATGCAATTGCTGACAAAGGCGTTCGTATTTTGCCAGTTGTGCTTCTGCGAGGCTGGTTCCATCCTTATAAAAATAAGCAGACGAGTAAGTCATATCCGGATCAAGAAAACTGGCGAAAAAATCATTGTTCAAATCATAATGCTGGGCAATATTTTTCCGGGACCCATCTATTGTATTTGCCCTTTTAAAATGGAATAGCTTATTGTTTAGCTTAAGCAAATTAAAAGAAAGCGTTTCAAGGGCGCTACCCGAAACACCCGGCGAATTCTCGATGTTCAGCAGTACCCACTTAATTACATTTGTAATGTTATCGGTATCCCAAAGACCGTCAACATACGCTTCCCCAAAACCAATATCGCCAAATAATAGTATACGTTTATAAAAATCTTCGCTGTTTACAATAATATTTGCGGAAATATTTCCTGTACCGTCACCAAAAACGAGACTTTCACCACCGGGCAAGGTAAACGTTAGTGTTCCTTTGTCCATTTTCGACAAAAGTTTTACTACAATATCCTGGTAAAAGCTACTTTTTTTAACAAGCGAAATTGAACTGGCCATAGTTGAAAACAATATGCAAATTATAATATTTTAAAATATATACGTAATTTAATAAATTGACAGTTTCAATTGTATTTAATTTCATTAATTATATGGCCGGTAAACCTCTTTTTGAAGTTCCATATCATCGGACTTTTTATGATAGGCAAATTTTTTAAACCACAATTTTAGGGCTTGCCAATGTATTAAACTTATCACTTTTAAAGTAATAAGCGGGAAGCTAACAAAATAAAGCAGCAACATCCTATCGTTGAGTGGTTTTCTGCTTCCTGCTAAAGTGCTTATAAAAAAGCGCTTTCCTTGTTTGTCGTAATCGTCAATTTTTATATTTAATTTTTCTCCGGGAATATGAAGGTCAAAATCAAAATTTGTATCCATTTCAATAAACGGGGAAACGTAAAAATATTTGGTTGTATTTAATATATACTGATCGTTATTTAAAGTGCCGGCACCTAAAAAATAAGGTTTCATCTCCAAAAAAGTATTACAAACTTCAACTATCGAACAAACTGGCTGTCCGGCTTCGTTGTAACAGAAATAAAAAGAAACCGGGTTAAACTGGTACCCAAAAGTACATAAATTGGTTAATACCATTATCCGGCCATCGTCGATGTTCACGCCATTTAATTGTAGATAATCTGTAATATGCTGTTTAATATTTTTGGAGCCATCTGGTTTTTCCCTTGGTAGTTGTAAATGGTCTTTGTCGCGGAAATTAAAAAAGTTGAAACGGTTCCTGCTTATAAATTTAAGCCGCTTAGCCAGGTTGTCAATCTCATCCAGGTCTAAATAAAACATAAAAATTTCATAATGGAACCGGTGGTCTTTCGGCGCCAGGCGGTGGTGCATTACTTTAGCTTTATATAAGCAAGAATTCATAGTGTAATTTACGAAAAAATGTGTTGTTGGGATGCTGGGAAAGGTTTTTAAATCTATAACAATACAGAAAATATGGTTATCTGCAAATGAAATTGTGGCTTCAGCACAGGACAATATTCTGATGGGACAGATTCCCCGGGGACGATTGTTACTTAAGGTAGTGTGTTAAGTAAGGGCTAAACTCCATCGGGGTTAAATATTGGTAGAAAAACAAGCCACCATAAAAGGCGTGCCATCGGTACGTAACTCGCCGTGTTGCGTACCGATGGCACGCTAAATACGCTCCGATCATTTTTCTACCAATATTTTGTGTCTACGACACATTTATAAACGTCAATTCCTCACAACTGATGTACGCTTATAAAAGGTTGGGGAATTACATTATTTTTCAGTATATATGTTTATTGAAACAACTGCCGCTTTAAGACTTATTTCGAAATATTTTAAAACGTAAGAAAATGGGCCTCATTAAAGAACCAAAGAATATAGACCTATCGACAAAATCCGAACCCTGGACAGAAGAGGAACTTTCGGATTTCAGGAAAATCATGCAGGAAATCAAGACTAAAAATGCTAAACGTAAAGAGAAGGGGTTGCGGGTTAAAAGTCAATTCGTTTGACCGAACCAGTGCTCCTTCGACCGGGCGGTGGTTCATTGTGGTAACTTTATAAAGGTAAGATTAGTCATTTAGCTTAATAGACGGTTGTTAGTAATAAGCGGATGGATCAAAAAGTCACTCAATAGGCAGCGACAAAAGCACGATTACTTGAAAATTTAACTACTTTCAGTTTATTGTTTTCAAATGAATATATATGCTTTATTTCATCAGCCGATTCGAGTTCAAAAAATTTGTATCTATTTTCCAATTCAAGTGGAAAATGATCAAAGAAGCATTTATAAAAATCGTCTACGCTCATTCCTATTATTATACTATTTATAAATTTAACATCAGTGTCGTAAACCTCCCCTTTTAGAATATCGGCATGTTTATCGCCATTGACAGTGTTAAAAAAGAAAATTAGTTTACTCGACCTGTGTTTCAAAATTTGAATATCAATATTCCCTATGGCAGTTTGAATGATCTTGTTTGTAATACCGAAGTTTCTTAAAACACCTAAGTTCGGTTTCGGCTTGCTTTTTATCAACCCAAAGGGATAGTAAACATATGTCGAATTTACAGAAATCCCTAAAGTATCAGGGCCTGTATTTAATAAAGCGTAGATATGTGTCGAATATCTCGGAGTAGCTAATAGGCCATCGATTTTAATTGGAGTCGGAGGGTTTGCCTTTATATAGGCCTTTGTAGGTTTTTTTATCAACGAACTACACGATGCGGTAACAATACAGTAAACTGCAAGAATAGTTACAAAATGGAGTCTCATAAATTAAATCAGGGATTTAAATATACAACTTAATTCGCTGGCTGAATCAATACGTCCTAATAAACCGCCTTCGCCAACAAAGCTGAACAAAGCTCAACCGCACTTGCAAAAGCATCTTCATGAAAACCGTATTTAAAGTAGCTTCCGCAGAAATAAACAGGGCCGGTTTCATTTAGCTTTTGCAATTCTGCCTGGGCTTTCATAGCCGGTACATCAAATAAGGGATGCTCATAATCAATTTCCATGATGATCGATTTTTCATCAATGCCGTCATGAGGGTTTATGGAAACAAAATAATCTTTTTTGTCCGACACCTGCTGCAAACTGTTCATCCAGTAAATAATGCTTGGGGTAAGCGTTCCGTTTTGTAATTGTATCCGGTAATTCCAGCTGCTCCAGGCCAGTTTCTTTTTTGGCATTATGCTTTTGTCGGTGTGCAAAACCGCTTTATTGAATTGGTATTTGAAATTTGACAACAGCCTTTGCTCCTCGGCAGTTGGATTGTTAAGCATTTTAAGCGCCTGGTCACCATGGGCCGCAATAATTACCCGATCAAAGGTTTCCTGCGTGCCATCTGACGCATAAACAATTACTTTTCCGTTTTCACGGGATACTTTTACAGCCTTGCGGTTCGTATAAATCCTGTCTTTAAACGGTTTTATCAATATTTCACGATAGGACTGGCTGCCTTTTACAAGGGTGTACCATTGGTGCTGTGTGTCTAAACCCAAAAATCCATGATTTTGAAAAAACCTGATGAGTGTTACCGCAGGAAAATCGAGCATTTGCTCCATTGGGGCCGACCATACCGCCGAACTCATAGGCACAAGGTATTTCCAAAGCATGTCTTCGCCATAGCCAAACTCGCTGATATAACGGCCCAAAGTATAATTGGTATATTTAGGGTCGTCAAGAATTTTTACACTTTCTTTGTTAAACCGGGCTATCTGACCTAACATCTTAATATAAGAAAGATTAAAAACATTACGCCGCTGGGCAAAAAGATGGTTCATATCTGTCCCGCTGTACTCGAGTCCGCTGGGCACATGCTGCACACTGAACGACATTTCGGTCTTTTTGACCTGGGCATTTATCTCGTTAAAAAGCCTGCACAAATTAGGGTAGGTAACATAATTAAAAACCATAAAGCCGGTATCAATATAAACCGGTTTGCCATCTTCATCAACCGTTACTGTATTGGTATGTCCGCCAATATAACCGTTTTGTTCATAGATAGTAAGGTCGGTATGCCGGTGCAAAAAGTGCCCGCAACCCATGCCAGCAATACCTGTCCCTATAATGGCTGTTTTACCCCCTGGCCCCCGCCAACCGGCGGGGGAATTAGTACTCATTTTATTCATTTGCACATATTGTCATTATTCCTCCCTCCTTCACTGGGTTTGGGAGCATACTGTACTTAAAAAAGTTTCAACGGCATAAGTTGATAGTTGTCCGCCCGGGCCGTTTATATTGAAGTCGAAGCCGTGTGTGGCCCATGGCAATTTAAGATAGTAATGTTTTATACCGTTTTGCTGTAATTTTAAATTGAGGCGGCGGCTATGCTCCGGGGAAACCAGTACGTCATTTTCACCATGAATGATAAGAGTTGGGACAGTTTGATTGTTAACAAATGTCAACGGAGAGCAATTAAGATATTTTTTCGGTACCTGTTTATAGGTACCGCCCACATAAGCATCCATAACTTTCCTTGAATCCATGATCAGTGGATTAGATGGAATCGAATAACCCCAAACCATATCAGTTGGTCCATAAAAATCTATTGCCCCTTTTAGGCCGGGTTCGTGCAGGGTGTAAGCCGCCAATAATGCAATCTGTGCTCCGGCTGATCTGCCCAGCAACACATACCTATCGGTATCAATACGCAACAAACCGGCAGATTTATTTAAATAATTAATTGCTGCCTTAATATCCTCAACTGGTGCCGGGGTTTGGTATTTTGGGGCCAGCCGGTAATTTAATGCCGCAACATTATAACCTTTGACAGCCAAAACGCTGTTTAACTCGGGCAGTTGCTTACTATCGCCGCCAGCCCATGAGCCACCGTGCACAACAATAATACAAGGATTATTTCCTGATTTTTGTGATGGGTAAAAATCCAGCTTCAATGCAGTATCCCCATATTTTGCGTAAGTTATCGTTTGATAAGGTATGATTTTTACAACTGAAAATAATTTGAAAAAGCTGAAGGGTTTATCGGCATTTGGCTTTTCATAAAACGCGGCAGGCATTTCAGATTTAATTTTATCTGCGACCCAATATGCCCTTATAATAGGCGACAGGAAAAATATAAAAGTAACCAATCCCAATATCGTACCTGCAACCTGGTATTTTTGCACCCAAATGCCCGACAAGGTTACCAGTGCAGTTATACCCGCAAACACCAGCGGAAACTCAGTTACTCCGATTGATAACAACCAGATGTGGTACTCAAACGCTTTAGAAAAGCTTAACAGAGAAATAAGGAAAAATAATATAATGATGTAGAACCGGATCATAATAGGTATGTTTATTATGTTGATGCCGGTAGAGACGCGATACACCGCGTCTCTACGAAAGCATTTCATTTGCCTGCTTTATGAAATAAATAATGACTAACTATCCACTCATTGCCTTCATTAAAATTCCAAAGCTCGGCACAGGCCATATAGAATAAGCGCCAGTATACCCACCATTTCAGCGCCTGGTTTTTGCCATATGTTTGTTCGAAAACCAGCATAATTTCTCCCTTATGGCTATCCATTTTATTTAGCCATGCATTGGCTGTTTTTCCGTAATGCCCGCCGTTTACATGCCAGTGTTTTTCAACTGCCATGTCATCATTAAAATAAAACAACAGATCGTCACTTGGCATAATGCCACCTGTAAAAAAATATTTGCTCATCCAGTCGTTTTCATCTTTCACTTCAAAAAGGTAGGCATATTCTTTATGTGTAAAAATATGTACGAAAAGTTTACCCTCCGGTTTTAAAAATGACGCCACCTTTTTCATCAGTACCTGATAATTGCGCATGTGCTCAAACATTTCTACAGACACTACCCTGTCAAACTGTTCATCAATAGTAAAGGTGTTTATATCTGCCGTTATTACTGTAAGGTTGGTAATCCCCCGTTGATTTGCCTGTTCGTCGATATACAATTTTTGAGTCCGTGAGTTGGATAACACTTTAAAATTGCTCTCCGGATATTTTGAGGCCATATAAAGCGATAGTGAGCCCCATCCACAGCCTAATTCTAATACCTGCTGCTCATCAGCCAGTCCCGCCCGCTGGCAGGTAAGTTCGAGCAT
>Ga0302185_10000836_pt1 | contig 22777 bp, 14 predicted proteins | sample II_Bog_E1_1_FD_200231 | JGI IMG/M metagenome (GOLD analysis project Ga0302185, IMG submission 200231) | Peat permafrost microbial communities from Stordalen Mire near Abisko, Sweden - II_Bog_E1_2 | ecosystem: Environmental > Terrestrial > Soil > Wetlands > Peat | place: Sweden: Abisko... | reverse complement strand
TTAATGTAGCCTATTAAATGCTCTATTTCGATGCTTACATAACTCTAATCGAATATGGTGTATGACTTTAATATCGGATGGTTCTGAACGTATCAGGATTTTATAAATTTTTTGTGTGCATCTTTCTAATGTAAATATCCAAAATAGGAGTTGAATAATTGAACAGTGATTTTATAATTTCAATTGTGGCGGACTGAGAACTGTATTTTGGTTTATATTGTATCATTGGCTATTTTTGCTTCTAATTTTCGCGAATTTCAATGCAGACAATTTTCTTTATATTCCTTTGCAAATATTTGCAAATATATTTTTATATAATATATAATATATATTATATTATATATATATAATATATATAATATATAATATATATAATATGTTACGGTATATAAGATTTTTTTATGAACAAACAGAGGAGCTGTGCAATGCTAAAATAAAATTAAGGGAGATTTGACTGGAGTCTGGAAATAATAATGAAGATAATGATGAAAATAATAATGAAAATAATAATGAAAATAATAATGAAAATAATAATGAAAATAGTAATGAAAATAGTAATGAAAATAATAATGAAAATAATAATGACCTCACCCCCTACTACTTCGTTTCTGATAATTTTGTATACCCGCGTATGCGATTAGCAGTAAATAGCGGTCTGATCTGAATGTTTAAATTTGTTCTTGTAAAGTATAATTATGAAATAGTGCAGCAGAGTAAATTTACTTTAAAATATTTTAAAAAAATAACTTTCATAAAGTATGTATTTTCAGAAACCAACAAGCGAGAGCCCTTAAGAAATCTTCTTACTTCTACTAAAAAATTCCGGATAAAGGCGCTATCTCGTTTCGCCTATTGCTATAGAGTAGTTTTTCATACTCTCCGAATAAATATTTTAAATATTTTAAAGTTTTTTAAAACGCAAAACAAAGAACGCTACAACAACCTACTGCTAAACTTCAACCATAATAAAGTTAACGCTACCGTGCAGAGCCTGAAAAAAAAAAACCTAACCAACGTCACGGCTGGGCTTTTCCTAAAGTTCTTTGAAAACCAAAAAAATAAGAAAAAAAGTAAATTAATAAAAATGCTCATAGCGAAGTATTTACGAAAAATTTTTATAGTTTCGAAATTAAAATACCTTAACGTGGTAATAAGCCACAATCCTGTCGATTTGATAAGTTTTTTTAACACTTTAAATTCCCCAATAATCGCGCCCTTTCAAGATCCCTATAACGAGGAGTTGATAGAGGAAAGTAGCTTAAATAAGTTTTCGATTCGATTCAATTATTTCATATTTAAACAAGCGATCCCGTATCATAAAAAAAAAATAAAGAAGCGCGGTAGAATAAAAAGAAAAATCTTAAGAAAACTAGTTATTGAAAACAAACTTGTCGATTAATCTGCATTAGTGAAATGCTGGTGTTTTAAATGAACTATGGATTATACAAAAAAAAAACTATGAGTTTGACTATGGCTCTGAGTGAACGCGCGTAAAGTGTCTTGACACATGCGAGTCGGGTTGAGATAATTTATTTATCTCATCGGCGTAACGGTGAGTAATGCGAAAAATTTTACCAATTAGATTGTCGTAAGGACAAATAATCTCCGTGCTCCCTTTAAATATAAAAATTTTATGCTTTAGGGAGGGGTGGGAATAAAAAACAACCTCTAATTGATTAGTTTTCGATAAATCAGAAGTTTACTAAGTAAGTCGAAGAATTTTAGCTGTTTTGCGAGATTGTGCAGCCACCTGGGGGCTGAAAAGAACCCCACCGTCGGCAGCAGTGGAGGATATTAGTCAATAAACGAAAGTTCGAACTAGCACTTTACGGAAATGAACGATTTAAAAAAAATCATGAAGGCTATGACAGCTGTAAAGTTTAACCGTAGATTAACATGATGCTTTTATATCTAAAAAGAACCCCGGGCTAACAACGTGCCAGCAGCTGCGGTAAGACGTTGACGGGGGAGCGTTACTGGTCGTTACTGGGTGTAAAGAGAAGCTAGACTGTTTAAGGACTTGCATTAAAAACAAAAGGATGAGCGAATCCCTAATGCAAAAGCTTAATACTAGAGTTTTAAAGAAATTCGCGATAAGTACAATCTAGAGATGAAATTCTAAGAGATTGTAAGGATCTTCGAAAGCCACGGCAGCGAATTATTTAATCCTGACGTCGAATTTCTAAAGTGCGGTTCTCAATTAGGATTGGAGACCCTAGTAGTCCGCACCCTGAATCCATGGATATTACACTTAATTATTTTTATTTAAGGTGTTAGCTTACGCGGAAATATCTCACCTGGGGAGTAAGGCTGCAAAGGCAAAACTTAAAAAGATTGGCGGGAGTTTGTATAAATGGTGGAGCGTGTGGTTTAATTCGACAATCCACGTTTAATCTTACCAATGTCTTTAAAATAATCATTGAAATTTTTTGCATCTTTCCTCGAAATTATTTTAAATGGTACTGCATGGCTGTCGTCAGTTTGTGTTGTGAAATGCAATATTAAGTTATTTAACAAACGCAACCCTTTTTGTAAATTTTATTTAAATTTTTTATTAAAGAAACTGTGCTTAATAAAAATTTATATTATTTATATTTTACTACAAAGTAAAAACATTCAAGTCTTTGAAACTTTTTAACCGAATGCCTAAGTTATCAAAATTTTTGCTATTCCGCTAATTATCTGATTTTTTTTTTACATTAAAGTATCCTTTAATGTAATAGATTAGATAGGCTTTGGCTTAAAATATGCGCAGTGCGCGTATTTTAAAATATCGCCGGGTTTCAATAAAGATTAATTTGCTTTGAGGAAGTTAGGTAGAAGTCAAGTCATTATGGTCTATATATTTTGGGCTTCACACGCGCTACAAAGTCAAAAACAATTAGTTGCGAAAATGAAAATTTAAGCAAATCTTTAAAAATTGACTAAGTTCTAATTGTACACTGAAACTCGTGTACATGAAGATGGAATCATTAGTAATCGTGAATAAGAATGTCACGGTGAATGATATATCAAACTTTGCACACACCGCCCATCACGCTCGAAGAGTTGTATTTATCGGAAATTTGACAAATAACTTAGGTTAAAAGGGAAAATGTTTAACCTATTCATAAATTAAACGAACTTTTAACAGTTAAAATATTTAATTTTAGATCTATAGTTATTTGTGAGTCAAGGCGGGTATGGCGATTTGAGTGAAGTTGAAACAAGGTAATGGTAGGGGAACCTGTCGTTGGATTACACATAATTTAAAAAAAAAATATCTAAAATATAAAATTTAACGATTTTGAGATTTTTTCAGAACGCTGAGAGTCGTTGCATTAAGGGGATGCCTAAATGTAAGATGAAAAACGATACGAAACAACGATATTTACCTGTAGTAACGACATTACGTGGAAGGGGGAAAAAAATAATTTTTACTAGTGAAGGGAAACATCTTAATAACTAGAATAAAAAATCAACTGACGATGAGGGAAGTAGTGGTGAGCGAACCCCCAAAACCTTAACATATATTATCAGACGGTAGTATTTTTGAATAAATAACCAAAGAGGGTTAAAGTCCCGTAACCGAATGTTTTAAAAGGGGTATAGTTTAGCGGTAGAACAGCGGTCTTCAAAATCGCACGCGTGGGTTCGATTCCCATTATCCTTGATAAAAACCTTTAAAAAATCTTTAAAATTCGTGTTTAACGTTAAATTTAAAACCTATTTTTGTAACTTCACCAGCGTTCGCGCTAAACCGCGTTTAAAAATAAAATTGCAGACTTATCAACATCTGAAAAAAAAATTAGGCAACCCTCTGCTTCTTCTTAAAAAGTACAAGGATGCCTCAGCGTCGGCCAGCTTCCCATTTTTTTCAGTCAAGAACAATTTAAATACAAAGTTAACAGTAATCGCTGTAAAAATATGCAAAAACACTAATTTAATAAACTTTTTAAATATAAAATTTAATGAACTCATATTTCTACTTATAAACTTTGGCAGCGACTTTTTAAATTTCACCTTAAAATGACGTCGAATGGAAATAAAGCCTTCTTTTAACATAAACGAACGGCGATATTTTTTATCGAAAAACATTAACCTTCCTGGCCCAGTAAACTTAAACCTAAAAGTAACTAAAGTACGCGGAAAAAATATGTTTTTTTCAAAATTAAAAATTTTCGCGTACTTCTCCAAATACTTTTACTATTCAAAGGTGTTCAACGCTATTTTCCATAAAAAATCCAACAATAACTTAGTAAATTTTTTATTGAACGCTAAAAAACGCATTAATTTAGGAAAATACCAAAGTATGCAAGATTCTGCTGGGTATACCGCCGCAACTTTTATATTTTTGAATAAACTACTTTCTAGTAAAAATATTTCTTTGCCGGCGAAAACCGCCGGATACGCATCGGAACTAAATCAATCCGAAAACAACAATACTGGTGGACGCACGTCGTCTTGAACCGCCTTGGAAGAGCTAAAAAATAACAAGTTATTTTATGAAAAAAAATTTATTGTTTTCGGCTCGACAACGAGCATATCCAACTTTTTTTTTAACCCAATTGTACTGAAGTATGTTTTTATTTTTTTTAAAGATTCGTTAAAAAATCTATTTTCTGCAAAGTTTCTGTTTAGCTCGCTGTCGCATCATTTATGCTTTTTTAATGAAAAAATAGCCGTCTCGAATATTTTTCCAACAGAAAAATTCTCATTTTTCTTCAAAAAGTACTTTCTGTATATAACCGATTTTAACAAATTTGACTACAGACTATTGTTCCCGTTTCAAATATCTATTATAAAATTTATACAATCCTGCTCAGGAAAAAGGGTACTTTTTAAAATTTATGCGTACATGAATAACCTACTTTCCGCAGAAGAACAGATCAGATGCCTGCTGTGATCTCAAAAAGTTAAATACTATAGAAGAGTTTTAGGCCCAAAATTGTTTCTAAACGAATCTCTACAAATTATCTACTTATCGCTCAAAAACAAAGATATTCACCTGTTTTCAAACTGAGCAACAGCAATGCTGTACAAAATTAGCTTTTGAAAGCATAAAACATTTTTAAGATACCTAAAATACGTACTTCGCTATTTTTTTTTAGGAATTTATAGAAAAATCGAATTTAAAGGAATAAAATTTCAACTTAAAGGAAAAATCAGCGTTGCTGGAAATTCCAGAACTAGAACGTCTTACCACTACGTTGGATTTACGAGCCACTCGACGTTTAATAATAAAATTCTCCACAAACTGAGCTTGGTAAAAACCTTTACCGGAGTTTTAGGATTTAAAATCTGATTCGTTTTTTAATTTATCCAGCGTGATTTTACCTTTTGAATACTCTTGACTTGAATCTTTTTTAGATAACGACTCCTTATGACTCGAAGACGCACTAAACTGAGAGGAGGCTTTCGATTTAGCGCTTTCTGATTTTATTCTGTATAATTTTTTTACCACAGCGTCGTTCTTCAACAACCATTTTTTTTTGGACTCATTCGTTAAACTATCGTTTTTAGATATTCTACTAATGTCCGAAACAAATAAATCTGTAAGTTCAAAAGAGTTGTACGACCTATTCGTGTGAGATATCTCGATTAGTTTTTACAATAAATTCTTTCCAACTCAATTTTTATTCTATACCGACTATCAAGATTTCATTGCTATAATTCTACACTACTCACCAGAGCTGACCTTAAGTCTTTCAGATTATGTGGATGCCTACTGATTTAAAACAGCGCTTAACCACACGCCATCTATTGTTTTTGATTTGTTCCAAGATTCGATTAATTCTTCTTTGACAGAGTTTACAGAGTACCTTATTTTATTCGTTTTCTTCTCCTGAATTTTAGTAATTTTCACTAACATTTTTCATTTATTTAAATGAACGAATTCCACCGAGTCCTATCTAATAAGATTCTTCTATTATCTATATTCGTTAGCCAAAGACTCCAGAATACAATTCGAGGCCTTTTTACAGACGTTTTTCTTCTTTATTTTCTACTGATCCATGTTAATAGCAACTTTTGACGACGACAAAGAAGAATTTATCGAATGTTTCGATACTGGGTTCTTTTACTTTTTTATATTTTTAATTGCGTTTTTACTCTATAGATACTCAATCCACTACTTCGCTTTTCTAGAAGCCTCCGTTTCAGAAGGAAGGTCAGCGTCTTTTATTACCAAACAATTTTTTAGAGATTTTGTAAACACATTTGCTCTCTTTTTACGATTTTTCATATTATTGTTTCGATTAAACGTTTATGACACACTTGATGATTTTTATGATTCATACTACATCTTTGTGGGAGACTTTGATAGCGACGAATACATAAACGAATTGTTTTTTTCGTACTACGCGGTTAATTTTTACGATTTCGACACAAAAGATGATGGGGCTTATTCTTTAGAAGATGAAAATGAATTTTTTTTAGACATATTTTATATTTACTTTATATGCTGAGCTAAGTTCTTTACATTTATTTTCTTTATTCTAGAAGAAATATTACGGCTTTCTTTGGGGTTTTATATCTGCTATTTAATTATCTTCGAAGTCCACTCAGTAAACTGCTCCTATACTGAAGATTTTTTTTTTATTAAGCAAAGAGCTAATTCTAATAAAACCAGCGCGGCGGGGTTCGGTAAAAATTTTTTTAAGAGGGCCAATGTTCTATAGATTATTAGTAACTGAAATTTTTAAAAACAACGCGCGCTTACTGAGTAAAACCTACCGCGATAGGGTAAAAGAGCTCATAAAACAACATTTAGAAAGTGCACGAGTGAGAAGAGAAAAAATGAAACCAGCGAAAACCGAGTTCTACCAAAGAAAATTGTTTTACGGAAACCTTGAAATATTTGCATTTTGGGATATCAGATTCGTCAATCAAGACAACCGCGCAGAAGATGAACAAAAAATTGAAAATAGACTGAAAGCTTTAGCTTGGAAAAATGACCTTAAAAACATATGCGCAGTCGTTGTATTAATCACTTTAATCTGTATATTAACATACGCTAATATACACGTCTGGTATCATGATAAGCTGTGAACAATCGCACTAAGGGATTCTAGATTTGATTCCTTAATAAATTTTTCTTTATACGCGAACTTTGTCGAACCTAACTTTTTTGTATTCCCTGAACTAGCCAGATCTAACTACTGACTAGTCGAGGTTCTGACCTCTGCGTGCTCGACGCAAAATATGTTGTTTTAATGATGGTCGAAAGTTTAAACATGCTATTCTTCTTCTTCTTCCTTATAATCTTTAGTATTATAGTCAACTCAAATACTTCATTACACCTGCTCCTAACAGCAGAACTTTTTTGAATAACGTTATATGTCTTCTTTTTCTTCATAGGTTTTATCTTTAATAACATTTCTATACTTTCTTTAACCTTCTTCTCATTAATATTTTCAGCGATAGAGCTCGGTATCGGATTAGTTTTGTTGTTAATGCAAAACATACTCACCCGTTCATTAAATCTCTCAGAAAACGATAAAAATTTTTTAAAATTCTCAAATCGTTTTAAAAATAAACTATATTTAAATAAATCTAAATGATAATGTTTTTCATGATTTTCCTTAACTATCTTCAAAGTATTGATTTCGTAAACGCACAAATACAACGCAGCAGAGAAACTTATTATTTTAGAAAAATCTTTAATAATAAAGCCACCGCTTTACTGTTCTTAAATAACTTTAACAACGAACCGAGTTCTTTTATTAAAACCAATAAAAGCAATCTCACCTTAGCCTATAAAACAAGTTACGAATATTCTAGCTCCAGCGCAAAGCAAACTAAATACAATTTTTTCATCAATCTTATCGAAATGTACAGGATTTTCAAAATTAGTATTTTTTCAAAGCTATCAATTAACGAAGCGTGAGCAGCGTTAACACATTTATTTTGAGTTAAAACACGGGTAGCTTATTATATGAATAACTGAATATATACAACCAATCATAAACGAATCGCCGTGAACTATTTTTGATTTGTAATACTGTCCGGTATAGTAGGAATGGTTTTAGCCACTTTAATAAGATTAGAATTTGCCTACCCAGGCGCCGGAGTATTTGTGGGGGATAGTCTACAATATTTAAGTTTAGCCACCGCACACGGCGTCATTATGGTTTTCTTCATGATAATGCCCCTACTTTTCGGAGCTTTCGCAAACTTTTTATTACCGACGCAACTCGGAGTACACGACGTAGCCTTTCCGCGTCTAAACAGCGCAGCCTTTTGATTTTTACCCGGCGGACTGCTTATGCTTTGCCAATTAGTCTGCGTAGACAAACGGTACCAACGCATGAATTGTTTTAATATACGAGAAATACAGTCTATCTTAAAAAAAAAATTTTACCCAGATTTAATAAATTCCCACGATCATCACCAGTTTTTAAACAAAACAGCTCTTGGCTTAAGATTTAAAACCCAAAATACAAACGCCATAAACGGCAACACTCAGATTTTTTATAATTATGGAATCGAAAATAGTTCAAAAGTAAAGTCAAATTTCTACAGATTCGCGAATGAAGGGCAAGGCTCCGATTCTAGTTTCTTTAACCTAAACTCCGGAATGTATAAAATTTTATCATTTATAAAGTCCAACAGCGCCTTTAGCGTTTTTTCCGTTTTCACGATAATTTTAGTAAAAGCGTCAAACTTTACATTAAAAATATTTTTATTTTTTACGAAAACATTTTGAAACGTGTCGACTTTTTTTTTTAAGTCTTTAACCTATTTAGTAACACTAAGCGCCTTGATTTTAAACACATGCAGCGCGTGCTTGCTAGATTTTAACCTGTCGTTCGGTAGCCTAAAAGCTCTATTCGCGAGCGCGCAGTTAGTCGGTATTATCATTAAAAACGCACTTTTAGGCCTCGCCCAAATAGTAGTTCGAAAACGCGAAGATTCGGCCACCGTAAATATTGGGGTACTTGCAAATCTCAACGCCTACGCGCAACACCTACTTACGCTAACCTTAAGTAATATCTATAAACTTACCGTACGGAATTTCGTTGCGTTTAAATTTTGATTAAAACAACAAAAATTCGCCGATTTACCTATTTTTATGCCGGTTAACTGAACTTCGTTAACTGCAGAACTCTTGTACGGAAGTAAAACTAATCCTGTGCACGACAGGATATATACAGGTTTTATAAACTATCTGAACGCAAACTACGTAACCTTCAAATTTTTTTCGTACAAGTTCAATTCAACAAATATTGTAAACCTTATGGACGCCGACCTCATAAAAATAAGTAATTTAGATAGCTCAAGCTCGTTTAGAGATACAAAATTTTTTAACCCCTCCATTAAGTATAATTACAAATCCGGCGACTACTTCACTAAATTCAATAAAGATATGTACACGTATCTCTTTGCCATTTTGTCTGACTTAACTTCTTTAGCCAAGTTAACTCCGTGATTCTATTCGGATAAGTATAACGACCTGTTAGCCATAAACGTAGAAAATTTTTTTGATTTTATAACAACAGATAACGAAGAATCTTTAATGTCTAAAAAGTGAACCCCCTACGTCTTTGGCTCCGCAGACGGCTTTTATAATTTTTTTTTCGAGCTGTCGACAAATACGCAATTTTTAAACGCGCAATATCTTTCTTCAGCTAATTTACAACAAAAATTTTATAAAATGTTCCACACTAATTCAATGCAACAGCGAATTTTAGGGAACTGACGCCAGTTAAAGTTTACAAGGGAAGCGTGACGTTGTAAACTCTTATCCGCCAGACACCAAAAAACCTTGTTTAGAAGATACACGCACGAAGATGGGGTATTTTGATCAATCGAAAGGAACGCTAAAGATCTTTTACCCGGATGGGCCATGATTACACCGTTTTCCTCAAGAACGCGGTTCACCGCTGTCGGAAAAACCGATATCGGACTAATGGGAGTACTTCTCGTTTTAAATTCGTCAATAATCAGCGCCGCAAATTTTTTAGTAACTTATAGGTACTTATCGACATTAAATAATCGAAAAATGCGAGACGCGAGAGCATTTTTTACAGAAGGAATTATGGTATCTTCGTGAATGATGGTTACCGCAAATCCGATGCTCGTAATCGGAATCGTCATGCTCCTCTCAGATCGTCACTGACAAACGTCCTTCTTCGACTATTCCGGCGGAGGTGACACGGTTTTATTTCAACATATGTTCTGATTTTTCGGACACCCCGAAGTTTACATTATTATCATCCCAACTTTCGGATTCACCAACACCATACTCTCGTATTACTTCCGAAAAAGAATTTCCGCCAGAGCAAGTCTGCTGTACTCGATGTATACCATCGCATTTTTAGGATTTTTTGTATGAGGGCACCACATGTATATGGTAGGTTTAGCGCATACAACGCGAATGCTTTTTAGTACACTAACAGTAATGATTTCCGTCCCAGCCGCTACAAAAATCATGCACTGATGCGTAACCTTTGTCAATAGTTCTTTTGCGGCTGAACTACCTCTTTTATTTATCTTAACGTTTATCTTCTTCTTTACCTCCGGAGGTATTAGCGGTATGTGCGTAGCTCACACAGGTATGGATGTGTTGTTTCACGACACGTTTTATGTAATCGCCCATTTTCATGTAATGTTAGCGGGTTCGGCGATGTTCGCCTCGTTCGGAGCCTTTTATTTCTATTTCCCAGCAATTTTCGGCGTTAAATATAGTAGACTGTACGCTTACCTGCATTTTACGTATTACCTATTAGGACAACTTATGACAGTTATTCCAATGTTTTGACTCGGGTATGCAGGTATGCCAAGACGGGTTCTAGACTACCCGGCCTCATTTGGGGGCTGACATAGTGTTATATCGGCGGGACACATGCTTAGCGTAGCTGGCTTAATGTCATTCTTTATTATGATTTTTGATAGTTTACGACAAGGGCGTGCTGTTGTACGAAACACCTTTGGTATTAGCAGGTACAATACTCGATTAAATTTTTACCTTTACGCCATAGGGCAACACGTCTACGCCCAACAAAAGGGACAGTTTTTATTTAAATTCTTAAAACCCGGTTCTTTAAAACTAAACACGTTCAACTTTAAAAACCACGAACCCCTGGAAAGCGTATTAATAACGTATAGTTTTTACAAAAAATAATTATAAAATTAACAAAGTTTATAAAAAGTGCTAAATGAATTAATAGTATTGCAGTTGTTGGGGTCCCTTACTTTATTTTTATTTTTAAATTCTCTAAATGTGTACGTGCTATGATATTTAGGCGGACTCTATTTACTAATATTGGGGATTTACGGGCTGATCGACGACGCTGATATTTTTATCGGTTTTCTATGAGTGATAGACTTAGGCGTAGGATTAGTTTTTTTTATTTTTGTAATGCATTTTTCTAATTTTTTGCATCAAAAATCTCTTATCGACCTGAACGACAGGTACTTTTACTTCTCCTTCTTATCGCTCTTCTTCTTCTATATCTTCTTCCATTTCTTCTTCGCACCGAACGGTGCCTTAGTTAACTTTGCTTTACGAAAAGTTTGAACTTTTTTAGTAAGTTGATACGACCATTATGTTCTGTATTGAACGAGACAAGTCACCGAATTACACCTTTTACGAGAAATCTATTTCTTATGATCGGCTTTCTTTTTTTTCTTAATTAATTTTATGCTTTTGTATGGACTAATAGCCGCCATAGCGCTATCTTTTCTAATAAAAAAAATTTTTATATTTTTAACGGTGTCTCAATTAAAAAATATTAAAACATTAAACGAAGTAAACTCTTCGTTTTTTATCAGAAATCAAAATTTTATTAAACAACAAAACATGGCGGCGAATACGAAGGTTTGGTTCAAAAAAAAAAAGATTTTATATGATTTTTAAGCAAACTTGAGTAGGTGTTTCAGATAATACAAACGTTAAATGACTACAAATCTTTCATCTATATAAAGGATTCCACCGCAAAGTAACGCGCGTCGGATTTTTTGTAAAAGGAACAGCTAGAGTGGTCGAACCGCCCAAATTAGAATATAAGGGCTTTAAAAGAAAATTCAATAAAAAAGGGGATATATGCAGGGGCTTAATTATTCGAAATAAGTATAATATCGTTAAGCAAGACGGCGCCGTTGCGAAGTTTAAGTGCAATAACGTTATTTTACTAAAAAAAAAAAATGATGTAAAATCGAAGTACCTTTATGGCCCCATTCCTACGCAAATTAAAAGGAAAAAATTTTTAAACTTATTTAAAAAAATTATTTAATTTTTACAAGCATGCTATTACCTTTAATCGCCTCGTTTACCGATGAATTTTTTATACTCTCCGAAAACGTTTTTTCGATAAGAGATGTGTCCCTTTTTAACACGTTTGCGTTTTTGCCTATTTTTATTTTCACAGACAGCTTCTTCTCCCTAGAGCAACTGAACCTAAACGCCTCGGCTACACAAACTTTGTTAGATTTCATTAACCAACTTGAAAACACCGATTCGTTAAAAAATTTCGAAAACACCAGCGCCGTTTATCACTACTCTATTCCAAATGTAAAGCTATGATACCCAGAACCGTTCATCGCCTCGCCATCTTTCATGCACTCCGATTTATGATTTATGCACATACTAATCTATCAATACTGACTTTGATTTGTATTCGTTTTTATAATAGTTTTTTTTTTTATAACCTTTGTCTCTACGGTTAGGTGATGTAATATGCGAGTGCGCCCCAGAAAAGAAACTCGAGGAGTCAGTCGTTCTAAATGCGGAGATTTAATAACTGCCTGCGTTCCGGTAACCTGAGCAACATCTATTATCGTTAACGAATCAACCGATGCTATCGACTTCTACGACGGATTCGGAACTACAGAGTTGGTTGTTGGAATCCGCGCCTATCAATGAGGTTGAGAGTATTACTATCCTAAAGATATAGATCTAAACTATAGCATTAAAAATAACTTTTCTTCTTATGTAGGGAATTCCTTAAAATATAATAAAACCACCGATCTGACCTCTAATTATAACAATTTTTGAAGATTTTACCAAAATAAATCAACAGACCAAGTCATTTCAGCAGCGCATCTAATAACTATACCTATAGATGATTTTAAACTTTTCAACGTCCTCAATTTCGGAGATTCCGGAGTTAGCCCGACGTTAGAGTTAAACTCGTTTAAAAAAACAAAAATTTTTTCAAAGTTCAATAAAAACGATTTAAACTATCAACCTTACAAACTATTTTTGAACTACTCCTATTTAAACGGATTATATTTTAACTCAGGCGAGTTTGCGGAATCCCTTTATATAGGAACAAAAAATCAAATTAACTTTCTTTCGTCGCACTCGTACTTAAACAGTCAAACAACTCTTTTAAACTTAGAAATATCCCAAAAATTCTATAACGCAAAAAAATACGCGGCATCAGTCGTTGCTAAGGAAAGAGAGCTCCCGGCCATTTTAAAACTTATAAAAGCGAACAGCACCCCAATTTTAAAAACTTTTCAAAGCGAAGCTAAGTTTGTCGACTCTCTTCTCGAGTTACCAAATATAGCGAGCGGCTTAAACGAGCCTGCTAAAACTAGTAGCGATTTCTTAACAAACTCAGACGACTTTAAGAGCATAAATTTCAAGTTCCGCAATTTTGTCGACTTAGAGAAAAAAGTAGATTCAGCGGCGGCGGACAAAATTTATTTAAAAAGCAAAAGTAACTGACCGTTAGAAAAAAAAAGCTATAAAAACACCCAAATTGCAAATAACGCAGAAAAAGTAGTGTGACCCGTACTTTCCACAAACCTGTACGTTAATTCAAAAGAATTTGACGTTACGGATACTATCTATAAAGCTACCGAAAAAAGTAGCTCCAACGGACTAAACTCTTTAAACCATCATTGAAATTTTTTCTGAACGCTCTCCCAACTAGACTGAAAAGTTTCGTCCAACGAAGCTTTTTTAAATACTTTGCAAAAATTTTATATCCCAAATATAGTTCTTTACTATGACTATGATTTTCGAAATTGACAATTTTTTCAATACCTAGAAGATTCCCTTTGAGAATCTTTACTATCTTCATACGTATCGGACGAATACGAAGGGATATCAGCCGAATTTTATAGCGACGAGTACGCAGATAAATTCGAACGAATTTATTTTAAATTTAACGAAATTTCGCGCAAATCTGGATACACACTAAGCGTACCTACTAGAGACGAAGACTGGGCAGTTAATGACCTATACGCAAACCCGATATTATTGGAGGACAACTCGTCTCAGTTTTCATTTCTAGTAACAAAAGATTTCAACGCCTATTCAAACTATTACCTGTGCTCCTTTATCGAAGATAGTTTTGAAAATTTTAAAAATAGTTTATTTTTGCATAATACATTCGGAAAATACGCGTTTACGCACGTCTCCAGTGCCGCCGCGATTCATCATAATTTCTCAGTACTAGATTCCTTTAGAGCTGATTTCGAAGCCTTCGCATGACTTTTTGACGAAAATAATCTAAGCACCGATCTGGATTTTGTAAATGGTAAATCTTATGAAGCATCAGTAAAAAAATTTCTAAAAGAAATTTATAACACTGACAAGAAATTTGTTCAAACTTTTGACATGAGCGAAGAAGCTAACTTATTAGATTATGCGTATGAGTTAGCCGCTTTAAGAACACCGAAGTTTACTAATTATATCAACAGCCGTAGCGGAGCTAAAGGATCTATCTTAAATTTTAACGCTATGCAAAAAGTCTTTCGTCCGCGTTTCGACGAAGGACGCTCACTCGCTAAACTCGACGACTTCAGCTACTCTTATAATAAGCAACAGTTTGTAAGTTCTTTTAGAACTAACTATGAAAAAATTATAGGAAAAACTCACGAAAACTTTTTTAAGATAAACTTATTTAAAAATAATTTTAAATTAAACTATAGCTATAATTACGGACTGAGCTCGTCTTTAAATTTCTTTGTTTTTGATTTTCCGTTTCTAATAGGGTTAAAAAGCGACGCCTCCAAATATTTTTGATTCGACTGATTCGCTAAATGAGGATTCTACGAAGTGCAACCGTCCTCTTCATCAAAATATGCTATTTTCGGAATGCCATACTTTAATAAACCATTCGAGTTTCAGCAACAACTATCTTCAGAACTCAATGAATCAGAAAACTACCTAACTAGAATCTCTAAAGCACGCCGAAATTACGTAACTAACTGAACGTTTACCCCATATTTATTCGCAAAAAATAATTCTTGATTCTTAAATAACTACGTTTTCGAAGTCTTTGAAGAGTTGGATAACAATCTTTTAATCGCCCAAAATCTTTTGCAAGATGTTGTAGAATCGTCCGGTAGAGGTGACTTTGAACATTTTAAAAAAAATGCTTCTCGACATTTCCATCCGTCGCACTCCGGTACGACTACGTTCACTAGAAATGACATGCGTCCAAAGCACAGCATACAGTCGTATTATTACAGCTCTTCGCAACTTGTCGATATTTTATCTAAAAGAGAGTATCTTTTCCGAGAATTTATCGCAATGAGTAAAAAAATCATATCGTTACCGAGCGTGCTGACCGCCAGCGCCAACAACCCTATTTTACATGAAATAAAAGCAAGTTTTCTATACGTAGATCCTATAAACTTAAATAACGAATACTCGAGAAGTACTTATATCTCATCTATGCAGTATTTTAATTATTTAGTATTCAAAGCATTTGTAATTAACGTTGATGAAACTTTTTCAAATAAAATATTTTCATTTTTCGTGAACTCGGATACTACATCAAATTTTGTGAACAGCAATATAGAATTGTACAAAAATCAATATCGCCCTATGCGAAAAAGTATAGCAAATATGATTAGACTGCACGCTACCGGAGCTATGGCCATGCCGTCAGAAATCCGCCTACAAATACTCGCCTCGTCGAAAGACGTTATCCATTCGTGAGCAATACCATCAGCAGGAATTAAAATCGACTGCGTACCGGGTTACTCGTCGCACAAAGTCTTTCTTTTTTTAGTTTCTGGAATTTTTTGGGGGCAATGCATGGAAATTTGCGGACGGTATCATCACTGAATGCCGATTATCGTATACTTTATGAAACGAGATTTATTTTTTTTATGATGCACTCATTTTGCGTATTCAAATAATTATAACCTCTCGTTGCCTATAAACGATAGATTATATACCGACTACACTAAACAAGTGTCCTACAATAAGTATTCGTGAATCGATGAACTGGCTTAAAATTTTTTAAATAATGTTTTTTTTCATGATAACGACAGAATTAACTTTGTCTAAAGCCAAGACTGACGACTTCGCCCCCTATCAATTCCGTTTGGTGCGGCCCGTTTTAAATTATTACTGTCGAAACACACAGCATCGTTGCAGTTTTTTCAGAGTTATCTGACTAAAAAAATTCCCCATAACGCGGGTTGCGGCAGCGCGGAGTTGTCCTAGCCTAAGCAACTTCACGTTAGAAACAAGAAAAGCGCTAATTTCTTTTAAAAAAATTAATTTAAATAAAACCTTTTACACTAATTGTAATGCTCATGTTTTAATAAATAAAAAAGGACACGCAGCTGGAAGTTTATTTAAAATAAATTATTTTAAAAAAAACTTAATTTTCTTAATTTTTTCACGACAAATTTTGTCTTTCCAACACTTTTTAATGGTCAAAACCTTCAAAAACTGAACTTATTTTATTAAAAGTAACCCGACGGTGCTCCCAACGCGCGCGCTCGGTCTCAATACAAAATTTATTTAATTTTTACGATAGTGAAATTCCCGCAACACATAATTTTAGACGTTAATAAAAGTCTAGCGGCGTTCTCGGCGCAATTGTGATTCCCGAAATACTTTTTGTCCTATCAACTTAATGATTTATTAATGATTAGCCTAAATTTTCATAAAAAATTTTTTTCAAGCGCTGGCTTTGATAAAATAAGTGAACTAATTAAAAATAAAAAAAAACTCACAATAAAGTATTCTAAATACCAAGTAACTTCCGATATCAACGAGTTTGCAGATAATTACGTTAAAACAGCGTTTGAGGTACGAGAAAAAGTGAAGCATAGGGACGCCTTGTCTAAGCATTGAGTACAAGAATTTTTTAGTTACTTTACGTCACCTAAACTGCGATACGATGAGCGGGGGGTTAAGCGTTTACTAAAACATTTAAAAAAATCTGTAAAAACCGAAAACTACAGAACAAATAAGCTATGAAGCGTTTTCAATATTTATTTTTTAAAAAAAGAAAAAATTTATACAAAATTGAAGTACTCTCGAGTTCCGCAATACGATATAGTTTCAGGAGGTTCCGCCGCTCTTTTCGCCGCATTTTTAGGATTTTTAATTTGTGAAAAGTACGGATTCGAATTAGCCGATTCCGGAGATTTTTACTATCTATTCATGTACGTAGTGATACTTTGCTTCAGTTTACGAATATTCCTAAAGCTGATGAACGCCGAGGAGCAGTCCTGACATTTATTAAGCCTTAAGTGAGCGGTTTATTTCCTAAACTTTTTCCTTTTAAATTTGGTGTATACGCTAAATTTAAAACAAATCTTAAAAATTTAGTGCGATAAGGGCAAAATAAAAATTTAACCAGTGTTTTTAAGTAAATTATGAAATGTAATTTCGTGATTGAATAAAAAAGAATCAACTTTTAAGGTTATATCATCTTACATTGATAGAGAAGAGTAGTGTGAACCAAAGGTTAAAAGCTACAATAAGAAAAATAGTGAAAAGACCCTGAAACTTAATGTTAAATCTGTTAATGCTTAAGCTATAACGTACCTTTTGCATAATGGGCTAGCGAGTTAATAAAAATAGCAAGCTTAATTTTAAAGTAGGCGTAGTGAAAACAAATTAAAGTTATTTTTATTAGACCCGAAGCTAATCGATCTAATTATGAACAAGTCTACGGACTGAACTCGTGAATGTTGCAAAATTCTGAGATGATTTGTAATTAGGGGTGAAAGGCTAATCAAGATTAGTGATAGCTGGTTCTCCGCGAAAATTATTTAAGTAATGATAACGTGATTGAAAGTCAAAGGTAAAGTAATCTTTAAGTAACGTGTTTATTTAATACACAGTATTTGTAGAAGCTTTGAATTATGATTTATTTAATACGTTAATTCAGACATAATCGCGCAAAGGTGATATGTCGAGAGGGAAACAGCCCAGATTGAAAATTAAGGTGTTAAATTACAGTTAAGTAAAAAGAAGGAAAATCAGCATGCGAATTAGAAGATAGGCTCGGAAGCAGCCACTCATTAAAGAAAGCGTAAAAGCTCACTATTTTTGCACAGTACAATGACATAAAGTACTTACTGATTTTTTTTCGATAATGTAGAGACATTAAATTGTAAACCGAAATTTCAAAATTTTTTAAATTGGTAGCGGAGTGATTTGTATTTTATTGAAGAAAAATTGTCAAATTTTTTGGAAAAATCAATTTTAATTATGCTAGCATTAGTAACGATAAATAATATGAAAGTCATTATTACCGAAAATTCTAAAGTTTCATCACAAGGGAGAACTTTGATGATAAAACCGTTCTCTTAAAAAAAGACAAATGTCGTATGTTTAAAGAGGATAAATACGCCGCTATTACGACGTTGTGACGCGCTATTAAAAATTTAAAGTTATTCTTTTTAACAGCGCATCGCAATCTAGAAATAAATTAGTGGGGTTAAAACCGTATAAAATCTGACACAAGTGAATGGGTAGAATATACTAAGGTAACGAAAGAATATAGTTGAAGGAACTCGGCAAATTAACTCCGTAACTTCGGGAGAAGGAGGACTACAATTAGTGTCATAAAAGAGAAGGTAGCGACTGTTTACTAAAAACACAGGACTTTGCAAAATTTAATAACGATGTATAAAGTCTGACGCCTGCCCAGTGCTGTAAGATGAAAAACCATAGGTGAGGCCTATCAGTATAAATCCCAGTAAACGGCGGCTGTAACTCTGACGGTCCGAAGGTAGCGAAATTCCTTGGCGGGTAAGTTCCGTCCTGCATGAATGGCGTAACGACTGCCTTACTGTCTCCAGCTATAATTCGGTGAAATTGAATTTTAGGTGAAAATGCCTAAAGCGAACAGCGGGACGGAAAGACCCCATGCACCTTTACTAGAATCTTATATTTTCTTAGATGTCTAACACAGTATGGAAGGTGCGCCGATTACCATATTTGTTAAAGTTTAAGAATCAGGAAAAAATAAAAAATTTTTCTAATACTTTAAGAATGCTAGTTTCACTGGGGCGGTGGCCTCCTAAAAAGTAACGGGGGTGCGCAAAATTTTAACTAAATATAAAATTTTATATGAATATTGCAATGAATAAAGTTAAAATTGATTTAAAAGCTAACAAGCTTTTAAAGGATGTTTAATTCGTCAGCCATAGTGACCCGATAAACGTTATTGATAACGTTATCGATTAACGGATAAAAGGTACGCTGGGGATAACAGGCTTATGACTCCCAAGAGTTCCCATCGACGGAGTCGATTGGCACCTCGATGTCGGCTCATCATATCCTGGTTGAGAATAATCTTCCAAGGGTCGGTCTGTTCTACCGTTAAAATGGTACGTGAGCTGGGTTTAGAACGTCGTGAGACAGTTCGGTCCCTATCTGCTGTTAAATTCGAAAAATTAAGGAACCTTGCTCTAGTACGAGAGGACCGAGGTGGAGTAATCAATGATTTGACGATTATTTTTAATAAGGTAAGTCGTTAAGTTAAATTGCGATGAGATAACTACTGAATTCTATTTTAAGTGGGAAACTCTTCTTTAAATTTTTCTTAAAAATATATCAAAGATAATGAGATAAAATATTTTTATAACGAACAAAGTGAGAATTTTGGAATTATAAAAAATATAATATTTAAATCTTATATTCACAATAAACTAAAAATTTTTATTAATTTAAGTCAACTAAAAAAAGGGAAATGTAGCTCAATTGGCAGAGCAGTAGACTTTTAATCTATTGGTCGCGAGTTCGAATCTCGTCATTTTCATTTTCGTTGTAAAGTGCAACGTTACGTATCGTCGCTTCAAATAATGGATTTAAAAACAAAAATAAAAACAAAAACAAAAACTTTCCACCAAGGTTGGCTGTTAAGCACAGGACTAATTTCGAGCGATTAGCTCGAAATTAGTCCATTTAACAAACCAATCCTGGAGGAAGGGGCGATTCATACTCGACCTCTAGGGAGTTCAATTCTCTCTGGTTTGCTTTTTTTTGACGAAACCCCCCCAAAAAAAATACGGAATATAGTTTAAAGAAAAACAAGCGATTTAGTGCGTTTAAGACGCGGACTCGAACCCCGCTATTCTGTTTTGGACGAATTCCAAATTTTCGAACACGCTTATTCTTTTTTAATACGGTTTTTTAACAATTATCTCGTCTATTTTACACCCCTTTTTGCGTTTTTTTATTTTGCGAATATAAATTATATTTTCCACTTAACAGTCGTTACGGCTACTCTTATTTTTGAAAAACGATTTATTAGTTTTTGAAAAAACAAATCGTATATTTATTGAAGTACACCCTTTGCATCTTTTTTTTCGATACACATACTGTACGACGAGTTGTGTAGATTTTGGGATTATCAACAGGTAATGATCTGTACTCTTTGTTGAGTGGCGATGGCGATCGATAATATTTCGAGCTACTACAACAGGCGCGAGGTTTTACCTTGAACGAGTAAACACTGCGTAAGCGTTTATAATTCGGCGAAAAATATATATTTATTTTTCGCTTTCTGACCGATTATTGTCATTTGAGTGCTTCTTTATCACAGTGTTTTAATCCTTTTCGAGGTCTGTGCTTGATTACTTTAAGTATTAAATTTTAAATTTTTTTTAAATAAATAAAATTGCTTTATCGCTATAAATTGATTATTTCGTTTTTATTTTATTTCTTTTTTTTTTATTTGCTCAGCGCCCGCCCGGTATGGGCGTATTTCCGGTAATCGGGGTAAGCCAGAATGGGGTTCTCGGGCGTAGCTCAAGGAGAAACAAACAAATTAACGCGTTTAAAGCGTAAATTTGATCCCCGCTACGCCGTTTTGGACGAATTTCGATTTCGCCGCACCTGCTCAGTTTATTTTGTAAACCTTTTCGTATGCGTTTTTTATTTTTTAGTGCAAATTGTATTTTTTGTCTAACGGTTGGAGCTATTACTCTTATTTTCAAAAACAATTTATTAGTTTTTAATAAAATAAATTATTTATCGATCTACGCCGCTTGTATTTTTCCAGCGTACGCGTTATACGGGAATTGTGCCCCAACCAAACGAACGCCGCGCAAGCGCTTGTAATTCAAGCGGAAAAGTATATTTATTTTCTATTTTTTTTGGCCAATTGCCGTTATTTGGACATTTTTACAATCTTTTCTGAATTTTTTTTTTTACGAGCTTTAGCGCATATTTAGTTTTAAACATTAAAATTCTTAAATTATTATATTTATCCGATTTTACACTTTTTACCGTTTTAGGGGTAAAAGCGGTATTTTCTTATCAATATTGTTGTAATTTTTTTTTAAAGGCGTATGCGTAAAGCGAGCGATGCGCGAAATAAATATGAGCGTGGTATATAACTAAGGTATATACGCTTACTATAATAGAGTGAGTGCGCATACGTTAGATCCCTGCACCGCGTATGGCACTATATATGGAAAACTTGAATTGCGCTATACATTTTTTTCTAGAGATCGTTGCATTTTTTATCAGTGATTACCCCCTAATGAGGTGGGAGTTTTCGGAGTTAAAGGTTGAATTTAGTAAAGATGTCGTTTTTTTAGAAATTTTTAACGATTGTAATAGAAATTTTAATAGGGCGCAGTTTATCGAAGCGCTTCGTGATTGCGAAGGTTCTAAAAATAGATTATTTTACGAATGTCAGGACACGTTTGAGTCGTTGAGTAATATCGAATGTCAAATAGAAATACTTCGCAGAAGATCTGGAATTAGTCGAATAGAGTACGAAGCTATGAGCGGTTCTCTCGAAATAACGCGCGCGGATTACGACAACCTGCTTACATGGATTCTGGAAATTATGTAGATTATTACGCCACGCGTATCGAAGATTTAGCATAAAAAAAATCATTGGAGTGAAAAAATATTACGGATGCGCCGACGAAACATCCGTCTTTAATATAAAAATACCGAATTCGCCTACGCTAATTAAATTTTATACTACCGAAACGGGGCGGCGTGTAAAATTATTACTATAAATAATATTTATAATAACAAAAGTGCATCTTAATTTTAAAATTAAGCGGCTATTGCGCTATAAATTTAATCTATAATACGGCGGTTTGTGATCAATTTTACGCGATTGTAGATTTATAATATTTATTGGGTGTAATTTTTTCGTAAATTAATCGTTAATATTTTTTAAAAATTTAACGCCAACGTGCTATTAATTTTTAAACGCAATAAAAAATTTTATTAAAATGTAATTTATTGAAAATATTTACTTTTTATTAAAAAATATAAAATTGTTTTATATTATTTTACAACAAATGGTTTAATTGTTTATTTTATATCATTTTTTTAAAATATTTTTAGTTTTTCTTTATTTTTGTTTTAATAGCGGTTTGCGCTTTATTAAAAACGTAACGGTTTATTTAACTTTATTAATATTATAAGATTTTCCCCTATAACCTTATTACCGCTATTATTGTTATATCCTATAAAACGCCATTTTCGGGTTTTAATGAAAATTTATATAATTTTTTTTTAATATAAAAATACGTTTCTTTATTTATCTATTTTTCTAAAAATTTTTTATTATTTTTACAGTAACATTTCAATCGGCGGGTATAGTTTAAGTAT